>ERZ1023963.245-NODE-245-length-13715-cov-21.307613_pt1 | contig 13715 bp, 13 predicted proteins | sample MGYA00380427_ERZ1023963 | MGnify/ENA primary metagenome ERZ1023963 (study PRJEB33179, sample SAMN07449061) | human gut metagenome | biome: Human-gut; feature: Human associated habitat; material: Faeces | host: Homo sapiens | place: India:Kasaragod | collected... | reverse complement strand
CTGCTCTTCTGGCAATGTATATCTTTTCTCTTTCATAAGCTTGCGTATTTTATCTGCTGCAAATTTACGATTATTATCTGAATCATGCAAGAAAAATGGGAGAAATGTTTTATAAAGTATCTTATAATCAAGGTTTTTGCTCTTTGTTGGGCTTGGGGACGGTACTGAAAAAAAAGTCACAATATCCGGCAGATGGTGCTGGGTATTGTGACTTTGCTTTTTGTTATATGTGTTTATTCGATACTCTCTTCTATCGACTTCAATACATAGTCGAGTATCTCATCGGTGTGGCAGAGGGAGATGAAATTGCCCTCAAACTGCGATGGACTTACGTAGATGCCATGGTCCAGCATATTGCGGAAGTAGCGGGCGAAACGCTCCTGGTCGCTCTTCTTGGTGTCCTGGAAGTTGCGGACAGGCTGGTCGTTGAAGAACATCGTGAACATCGTGCCCACGTGGTTCACCTGGATGCCCTTGCCTTCTACTATCTTCTCAAGACGGGAGAGGAAGCGGTTGCTGCGCTCTTCGAGGAGTTCGTAAACACCCGGTTCACCCAACTGCTTCAGGGTTTCGTAGCCTGCTGCCATCGCTACAGGGTTGCCGCTCAGGGTTCCTGCCTGATAAACTGGACCTTCTGGTGCCAGAACACTCATGATATCGGCTCTACCTCCGAAGGCTGCGGCAGGGAAACCGCCACCAACTATCTTTCCAACGGTGGTCATATCCGGAGTGATGCCGAATCGCTTCTGGGCACCGCCATAAGAAAGACGGAAACCGGTGATAACTTCATCGAATATCAGGATGGCGCCATGCTCCCGGGTTACCTTGCGGGTTGCCTCGATAAACTCCCGGGTAGGAGGAACCACGCCCATGTTGCAGGCCACCGGCTCGATGATGAGCGCAGCTACCTTGTCGCCATTCTCGGCGAAATACTTCTCCAAAGCCTCGGTATCATTGTAGGGCAGTACCACGGTATATTGGGTGAAACCGGCTGGTACTCCGGCAGATGATGCATTGTTGAGCTTGGCTACGGCCGAACCGGCGCTTACCAGAAGATGATCGGCATGACCATGATAGCAGCCCTCGAACTTAACGAGGATGTCGCGACCGGTGAAGCCACGAGCCACACGGATGGCTGACATGGTAGCCTCGGTTCCGCTGTTAACGAAGCGAAGGCGCTCCATGGATGGGAAGGATTCTCTTACTTTCTCGGCAAGGGTGGTTTCGGCAAGGGTAGGGATGCCGAAGCTGCTTCCGTGGAAGATGGCATCGGATGCTGCCTTGCTCACCTTGTCGTTGTTATGACCTAGAATAAATACGCCCCATGACATGCAGAAATCGATAAACTTGTTGTCATCGATATCGTAGATGTATGGACCCTTGGCGTCACGGACGAAGAGCGGGGTGGTTCCTACGCTCTTCAGGGCTCTTACTGGCGAATTGACTCCGCCAGGTATTATCTGTTTTGCCTGCTCGAAAGCGGCGGCTGAGTTTTTTCTTTCTTTCATATTAACCTATCTTAATATTCCACTCTTCTGCTTTTTCTATAATCTCCTTGGCATAATAGGTGATGATGTACTGGGCACCGGCACGCTTGATGGCGATGAGGCTCTCGAATGCTACACGGCTCTCATCGAGATAACCAAGCTTGGCGGCTGCCTTCAGCATCGAATACTCGCCACTTACCTGGTAGGCTACCATCGGGATGTTAGGGAACTTCTCTACGCCGCGGGCTATCATGTCGAGATATGGCATCGCTGGCTTCACCATCGTCCAGTCGGCTCCTTCTTCTATATCGGCTGCAATTTCATCAAGACCCTGGTCGTGGGTGCGGAAGTCCATCTGGTAGCTCTTTCTGTCTCCGAAACTTGGAGCTGAATCGGCAGCATCTCGGAATGGACCGTAGAAGGCTGAGGCGTATTTCGCAGAATATGCCAATACCTTGCATTGCTTGTCGAGACCACCTTCACGAAGACGGTTCTTGATGGCTTCTACCTGTCCGTCCATCATGGCTGATGGAGCAACGAAGTCGGCGCCTGCCTTGGCATGAACGTAGGCTTCCTCGGCGAGCAATGGGAGGGTGGAATCGTTATCTACATCGTGATGATGCAGGAGTCCGCAATGACCATGACTGGTGTATTCGCAGAGGCAGACGTCGGTGAAGACGATGATGTCCTTGCCAAACTCAGCCTTGATGGCTTTTACGGCACGGGCAATGAGGGCATTATCGGCATAGGCAGCGCTGCCTCGTTCATCCTTCTGCTCATCTGGAATCACTCCGAAGAGGAGCACCTTGTTGATGCCGAGGTTCTTGATTTCTTCGATGTCCTTCAGAAGGGTATCGATGCTGAAGCGATAGATGCCTGGCATGGTGGAAATCTCTTCCTTCTGGTTTTCTCCCTCTACTACGAAGTAAGGGTAGATGAAGTCTGCGGCACTCAATGATACATCGGCATACTTGTCGCGAGTAGCCTGGTCTTTACGTAATTCTCTAAATCTTTTCATATCTATGTCTGTTTTATATTATTTATTCAATACTTCTTCCAGATGCGCCTGGGTGATAGGACCACGGGTGATGAACTCGGTGTTCTCAGGCAACTTGCCATACAACTTGATGAAGTTGTCGATGGTAGAAGGCGATGTGAAGACGATGCGCTTGAAATGGTTGAGATTCACACGGCGCGGATTCTTCGGGAGTTCATTGTTGTAAACAACGGCGCTTAGCACGTTGAAACCTAATTCCTGCAAAGCCAAAGGAATATCTTCTGGTGATAGGGATGAATGAGGATAGAAAACTAATCTATTTTCATACCGATACACGAAGTCTGCTAACTCGTGATCATAATTATCTAAATCCATCTTTTCAAACAATTCATAAGAATGCTCGTATTGTGGTCTTGCAGCATCAAGTCTTTCTTTCTCTTTTTTGAACCATTCTATCACCCCATAGCGATTGTCTTGCTCTACCTGTATAACATCTTTGACGCCAGCCTTATGTAAAGCCTCTGTCGTAGTGTCACCAATGGAGATAAACACATGCTCTTCTTGCTCTTTGAGTATCAAATCGTAGTAATCAAGTGTTGCTTGAACGCCATATTGGCTTGTAAAGATATAATATAAAGCTTGACTTTCATCCCACTCACAATACTCGGTAAAACTTTTTCCATCGTAATGCTCACAATAATTATCTTCGAGGATTTTCGTAAAATAACTTGGGTGATAACTAATCTCTATCAGCGGTGTATAGGTGTAATCTGCCTTGCGCTTCTCTATCGCTGGGAGAGTACCTGTATAGAGTGTTGGCTTGATGTCTGATGCCTGATGATGCTTCAATCCTGCCACGTAGCCGATGAGGGCGATGAGAGGGGTCGGGAGATTCTGCATCTCGCCGTTTCTCAGATTCCAGAGGGTGGTCTCGAAGGTCTGCTCATCAGGACGGCTCACGTTGTAGGTGAGGAGCACAGGGGTGTTGAATGCCCAGCCTTCCTTGTCGATGAGCTGGGTAGCGATGACCTGCAGCTGTTTGGCACCCATATAATACACCAATGTTTCTGCATCGGGAGTTACGGGTTGCGGAGTATGACCGCTGACCAGGGCAACGCTTGATGAGAAGTCGCGATGGGTGAGACTGATTTTCTGGGATGCGGCAAGGGCTGAGGCTGTGGTGATGCCAGGGATGACATTTACTTTTATCAGATTACTCTCCAGGTATTCGATTTCCTCGCTGCCATGAGCGAAGATCATCGGGTCGCCACCTTTCAGACGAACCACGTTCTTTCCCTCTCGTGCCGCATCGAGCAGAAGACGGTTGATGTCTGCCTGCTCCTTGTGATGATAGCCGGCACGCTTGCCCACGTAGATTTTCTCGGCTTTCTTATCTGCCAGATAGGAATCGTCGATGAGGTCGTCGTAGAAGATGATGTCGGCGGCATCGATGGCTTTCGCTGCCTTGATGGTAAGGAGCTCCGGGTCGCCGGGACCGAAGCCGACGAGGGATACAGAGCCTTGCTTATTGAGAATGCTTTTGGAAGCGAATGCCTGCTTCAAGTCATGGCTTCCTTTCTTAGCTGTGACGGCAAGGAATCCTTGAAGAGGATGGGTTGGGAAAGGAAGCACTTCGGCGATTTCATCCTCCATGCCGAGTCGCTTCAGGGCACAGGTTGCTACGATGGCAGCATCGTATTTGCCATCTTTCACCTGCTGAACTCTTTCTTCAATACAACCACGTATTCCTTTGATAGTCAAGTCTGGACGCAATTCGTTTAAACCTTTCTTGCGGAGCGGACTGCTGGTTCCGATGATACTGCCGGCAGGGAGTTCTGCCAGTTTCTTGTGGTCTCTGCTTACGAGCGAATCGGTGGTGTCGAAAGCAGGGAAGAGGGCGATGACTTCGATATCCTCAGGCAGAGGATAGGGCAGGTCTTTCGCCGAATGGATGGCGATGTCGGCATCTCCCTGACGGATGGCATCGTCGAGTTCTCTCGTAAAGATATCAGCAGGAGCTTCACCATTCAGGAGTGAAATCTGCTGGTTCTTGTCGCCGTAAGATTCCAGGTATTTGATCTCGTAGGCGAGTTCCGGGAAGTTCTTGAAAACCTCCTCTACTTGCAGTCGGGAGAGACGACTGCCTCTTGCAATAACTCTAATCTTTTTATTCATCTTTAAAAATGTCGGTTAAGTTTATGAATAAAATTATTATGAAATATATTTCTTTCTCCTTTCCAAAGCCTCCTGCATCTCCAGAATTTCTTCTTCGATGATGGCTTCGGCTTTCTCGACTTCGGCTCCTCTCACTTCGATGTTCTCGCGCACCTTCTTCTCCACGTCTCTGATGTTGTAGAGCTGGACGTTGGGGAGTTCGCTGAGGCGGAAATCGATGTCGCGAGGGAAGGCGAGGTCGATGGCGAGCAGGGGTTTCTGCTCTGGGATGTCTTCCTTGCGGATGATGAGATGAGGGGCTGAGGTGGCGCTGATGAGGATATCGGTCTGTGCCAGGAACTCCTGCTTCTCATCCAGCGTATATACCTTGATGCCTAGCGGATCGGCAAGGTAATGTGCCTTGATCTGACTTCGGTTGGCGAGGAACACCATCTTGGCTCCTTTGTTCTGGAGGAACTTCAGAATGTCGGCAGTCAGTTTGTTGACACCGATAATCGTGATTCTCGCGTTCCTTAAATTTACATTCCCCAAAGATTCAATAATCTCGAGAGCTGCAAGACTATGGGATACGGCACCATGAGAAATCTCGGTTTCGTTGCGAACCCGCTTGCCAACCTGCAATGCGCTTTGGAAAAGGCGATGGAGTTCGGCGGTCAACGGGCGCTGAGCCTTGGCGGTATAGTATGCTTCCTTCACCTGTCCCTGAACGGCTCTTTCGCCAACGATGGCTGATTCCAAGCCCGATACCACACGGAAGAGATGGCGGGCTACCTCATCGGGAACTTCGCCTTCGCCGTAGTATATCTCGCTGCGGTTGCACGTCTTCAGGAAGATATAAGGAACTTCCTCATCGGGCTGGCTGCTGATATGAACATGATGGGGAATTCTGTTTGTCTTGTTGATATGACTTCCTTGTATTTCCAAGAGTGTATCTTGTAGAAAATCATCGAAGACTCTTTCCTGCTCCTTGATGTCGGTTCCTTCAGCGAACTGGCTTTGGTCAATCGATTTGTAATGTATCATTTTCTATCAACTCTTTTATTCTGTTTCTTACTCGGATGCTTCGTTTCACATCCCTCGAATCGCTTCCCACGGCAATGGTGAGGTTGTCGTTGCGATAGATGGCGGGCGAGATGAAATCACACTGTGCCGGATCATCGCAGACGCTGGTCAGAATATGCCGTTCGGCTGCGAGCTGTTTGATGTGATGGTTCAACTCATGGTCGCCCGTACAGACGAAGAGGAGTTGCACGCCATCCAGGTCGCTAGGCTCGAAAGCCTTCTCTTTTGTTTGGAAGGGTAGTGCCTTGAGCTCATCTGTAATCTCTGGTGCCACCACCGTAGCTTGGTCGGTGAAGCGGGCGAGAATCTGAGCTTTGTGGGTCGCTACCTTCCCTCCGCCAACGATAAGTATGTTGGCGGAGACGATTTTAATCGTTATTGGAAGATAGTCCATTTAGACATAGATTGAATTTTATTTCTTTTTGATGAGAACCTTCCAGTAGTTTTCTACTTTCTCGGTAGAGAGGATGGTATGGCCCTCGTTCTTCACGCTTCCCGGTACGTTCTCGATAGGAGCACCGTCGTCGAGGAGAATCTCCAGAATCTGTCCGCTCTGCATTGGGGTGAGAGCAATCTTCGTCTTCACGAAGTTCATCGGACACATCACGCCTCGGAAATCCTTCTTAACATCCGGAACAATGGTTTCTGTTTCTTCTGCAGCTGAGGCTTTCTCTGCAGGAGCTTTTTCTTCAGAAACCTGTTCTGCAGGAGCTTTTTCTTCAGCGGTTTTTTCTTCAGCAACCTGCTCTACTGGAGTCTTTTCTGCAGGAAGTTTGAACTGGAGCGAATCGTCCATGTTCTGATAGAGATCGTTGAGCAAATCAGCGAGTTCATCGATCAATGGCTTTTGCTCAATCAATGATTCGTTGTTTCTTGCCTTATCGGTCAATACCTTGAACTTCTGAGGGATGATGCCGGCAGCGATGAATTCCTTCTCAAATCCATTATATACATCTTCATCTGTACGAGGGTCGAGACCACGGGTAACGAGAAGCATTCGGTTCTCGGAGAAAACAATATCGTGGAGAAGTTTCTCTATCTTGCCGGTATTCTGCTTGCCGTCGGACAGTAGCTGTTCCACTTCCTTTCGCTTCTCTCTGATGGTATCCTGGTCAATTTCGATGATATCGAAGAGTCCGGCTGAACACTCTGCCTTACCGTATTTGATGAGTGAGAACTTCTCGTCATCTCCGAAATCGAAGAAGGTATCAGGCTCTTCTGAATAAGGAGCCACCTCCTTGTATTTCGCAATCAGTTCCTTCACGATGTTCACGCCTCTCTTTGCCACATAGTCGTAATAATTGGCATGGTTGGCCTGTTCGGCTATCACATCACGGAGATAATCCTCTACAAATGCCGGAATCTTCTTGGCGGCGATATAACCCTGCTGCAGGTCAATCTCGTGCTTGCCCTTTACCGGAAGCCAGATGGTGTAGGCTGGATATGGGTCATCGCCCACTCGTCCTACACGTCCGCTGAATCCTAAATCTCCCCAGGTGGCTAGCGCACAGATGTTGGTACAGCCGTTCATGCGGAGTTCGAAGTCAGGAATGGCATCGAGGTTCAGATTGCTATTGAGAAGTTGCTTGGCGATACCGTCGATGGCGCCCTTTGGCAAACAGATGCCGAGGCGGCAGGTATCGGCTCCCGTACAGCAGGTGAGGTTGGTAACCACCACAGGATAATCTATCTGATAGACGCCCAGTTTCTTGAAGAAGGCGTAGATGTTGGTGAGATATTCCTCTGGGATATTGCGCACCTGAATCTGCTCTTTCTTGGTGAAGCGGATTACATCGTTGCCATAGTTGCCCAGGTATTCGGCTACTTCTGCGAAGAAATCCGTGGAGTTGTTGCCGTGGCGCAATGGGATGTAGGCATACCAGAGGTCCTCTTTCAAACCCTCGGCATTGGTCTGCTTGTGGGCGTAACGGCGCTTCCAGGTTTCAAAATCGGTTGGAGCTTTAAGTGCAGGGAAGTTGGGCTTATGATGTTCCAATGGCAATGCCGGAGCCTCGAAATCGATTGAACCATCTTTCTTAAGTTCCTCAAACTCTTCTAGATACAATCGCTTGGCTTCTTCTGTTCCGTATTTGTAGAACACGTATCTCATGCGTGCCTTGTGGCGGTTTCTTCTGTTTCCGTATTTATGGAACCAGTTTTTCAGAGCCTTGGCTGCACGGTAGAGATCCTTCTCTGGAAGGAAGTCGAATACTTCCCAACCGGTGTGGGCGTTGCTGGCGGCACTACCGGCGATGAGCACTCTGAATCCTCGCTGTCCGTCCTTGATACGTGCCTGCAGACCCAGGTCGGCGATGTAGGAGTAGTTGGCCGTAGCCACACTGGTATCTATCGCCACCTTGTATTTTCTAGGCATCGTGAACGAATCTTTCTCGGCGATGAGTCGGGAGGTGAGTTCCTCCACGTAAGGATAGACATCGAATTCCTCATCGGCAGTGAGTCCGCTCCGGTCATCCACCATCATGTTTCTTACGGTGTTTCCACCGCCACCTGCGCTGGAGATGCCCACCTTTTCCAGTTTTTTCAGAGCCGGAATGGCATCTTCGATATCAACATTGTGAATCTGAATCTCCTGTCGGGTGGTAACGTGGAGATGCGAAGTGGAGAGCTGGTGACCCACAAAGGCAATCTTGGCAAGCTGCTCTGGGGTGACGAGACCGCCGGCACAGCGAAGACGCAACATATAGTGCTGGTTCTTGCGCTGCTCGTAGATGCCCATAGGTACACGGTTCGACTTCAACTGACCTGCCTGAATCTCGCCCGCCTTGAATTGGTCGATGAGTGACTGGGTATAGTCCAAGTCTCCATTTAATGTAGAAGGTATTCTGTACATGTTCTTGTATCGTTTTAATTTTGTTCGAAGTGAACTTCCTTATCCACCACTTCTCCATTCAGAACCTTGAATGAATTGAGGTGAATCTTTCCGTCGAGCAATGAGAGGATGGCATAACGGATGTTGGGATCGTTAGCCAGCCGAAGGTCTTCCTGCGAAGGGCGGGAAGGCGATGCTGGGTGACTGTGCCAGTTGGCGAGAATCTTCAAGCCCTTGCTTCGGGCGTATTTCAGAGCCGCAAACTGGTCTTTCGGAGCAAAAGAAAAGTGCTCCTCGCTATGGTCGATGTTCTCCATCCAGTAGCTTTCCGTCACCACATCATCCTTGCCTAACAGAAGTCCGCAACTCTCGATGGGCGCATCCTTCTTAGCTTGCTCGATAATAACCTTGATTACGTCGTCGTTAATCTTCATAAGCTATAGCAAAAATAATCACTAATAAATAATCACTAAATCTTAGTGGTGCTTCAAATCGCAGGCTGCCTGCTCGTAATCGATGAGATGATCGATGGTAGGGTGGTCGCCGCAGATTTCGCAGGATGCACGCTTCTTCACCTTGATGGTGCGGAAGTTCATCGTCTTGGCATCGAATGTGAGCAATCGGTCTGTGAGCAAATCGCCTACACCGAGGAAGTACTTCAAAGCCTCTGCTGCCTGAATGGTTCCGAGCATACCGGCGATGGCTCCCAGAACGCCTGCCTGACTACAGGTAGGAACTGCGCCTGCTGGAGGTGGTTCCTTGAAGAAGCAACGGTAACATGCCGTGCCTGGCAAGTGGGTAAAGGTCTGTCCCTGGAATCTCAGGATGCCGCCATGCGAGAAGGCTTTGCCCAGACGTACGCAGGCATCATTGATAAGGAACTTTACCGGGAAGTTGTCTGTTCCGTCGATGACGAAATCCCATGGCTTGATGATTTCCTCGGCATTGTGAGAATCGAGGAAGTCGTGATAAGTGGTCACTTCTACATCCGGATTGATGGCAATCATCTTCTCCTTGGCGCTCTCCACCTTTGGAGTGCCCAGGTCCTTGGTCTGATGAATCACCTGGCGCTGCAAGTTGCTGAGGTCTACCACGTCAGCATCCACGATACCGATATGTCCCACACCTGCTGCAGCGAGGTAGAGGGCAACTGGAGAGCCCAAGCCACCGGCACCTACGATGAGTACCTTGGCATTGAGAAGTTTCTCCTGACCTTCGAGTCCTACATCCTGAAGGAGGATGTGGCGGCTGTATCTCTCTATCTGTTCTTCTGTTAAATCTATCATCTTGTTTCTGATTTCTTTTATGGATGAATACTGTAACTTATTAAATGCGTCAACGATACAAAAAACGTACATCAACGACCGACGTAATCTTATATATAAGAACTGCCTAATAAGTCTTTTATTGTACTACTTGTTTACTTTTTTAGCAGGCGCCTCCTCCCATGAAGTAGAGGAAATCTACACGGTCGCCGTCCTTGAGCTGAATCTTCTCATAGTCTTCTTTCTCAGCAAAGTCCTCGTTCACCTGGATAGTTACCATCTCTGGCTGGAACACCTTGTTGATCTTAATGAGTTCTGCCAATGTCAAAGGAAGAGATACTTCCTGCTTTTCGTCGTTTACAATAATCTGTGCCATATTCTTATCAATTTTATGTTGTTATATTCATTTTAACTGTATGCCCCCGTCTCCTTAGCTGAAAGCACCGTTGAGATATTCCTGTGTCAGTTCGTGCTTAGGATGATGGAACACTTCCTCGGCGCTTCCTTCTTCAATCACCTCACCCAGATACATGAAGATGACGTGGTCGGCGATACGGAGAGCCTGGCGAAGGGTGTGAGTTACCATCACGATGCTGTAATCCTTCTTCAGTTCGGTGAAGAGCTGCTCCACCTTCTTGCTGCTGATAGGGTCGAGGGCGGAAGTACTCTCATCTGCAAGCAGATAACTTGGCTCTACGGCAAGGCTGCGTGCCAGGCAGAGGCGCTGCTGCTGACCGCCGCTCAACTTGGAAGCCGGACTCTTCAGTCTATCCTTCACTTCCTCCCAGAGACCTACTGCCTTGAGATAATGCTCTACGATGCTGTCCAGTTTCTTCTTGTTGCGGATACCATGGATGCGGCAACCATAAGCCACGTTGTCGTAGATGCTCATAGGGAGAGGGCATGGACGCTGAGGAACAAGACCTATGTTGCGGCGCACTTCAGAGAGTTTGCTGCTGCTGGCCTCAAGAATGTTGTTGTTTCCGAGATTCACCTCTCCATTCATCTTCAAACCTTCCACGCGGTCGTTCAATCGGTTGAAGGTACGGAGAAGCGTAGACTTGCCGCAGCCTGAAGGGCCGATGATGCAAGTAATCTTTCCCTTAGGAATACTTACATTTACTTCTTTCAAGATTTGTGCACCATTGATATATACATTCAAGTTCTTGGTGTCGAGCTGTGCATGATTGTTGTGAACAAACTTTGTAGTCATATCTAAATCTCCTATATTTTAAGATTCATACTCCCTATATATAATAAGGTGTAATCCTCAGCGTTTATACTTCTTATTTTCGTTTGCAAAGGTACGACGATTTTGCTTATTGGGCAATACCTTATATGGGGTAATTTCATACCCTATATGTGGTATATGGGAATGGTACGATTGTGGTATTGCCCCATCTGCATAATCTTTATACCTTTGCAGCCAGTTAGTATTATATATAATAAGGTATAGATATGAGAAAGAAAATAATAGGAATTTTAGTAGTAGGAACCTCCTTACTGTTAGCGAGTTGCGGGAGTAGAGGAGAGGTGAAACGTAGTGCTGACGGCAAGCAGGTGCTGAGCGGTTACATTACGTTGTCGGGTGCTTTCGCCCTTTATCCGCTGGCGATACAGTGGGCAGATGAGTTTCATCGCCTTCACCCCGATGTGGATATTGATATCTCGGCTGGTGGAGCAGGAAAGGGAATTACCGATGTTCTTGCCGACCAGGTAGATGTTGCGATGGTGAGCCGAGAACTGAAGCCGCAGGAGAAGGAGAAAGGTGCCCTGGCGTATGCTGTGGCAAAAGATGCGGTAGTGGCAACCATCAACGCCAGCAATCCGGTATATCGGGAATTGTTGAAGACTGGATTGAGCCAGAAACAGGCTACTGCGATTTGGGAGGGAAAGACGAAGATGAATGTCTACACCCGAAGCGATGCCTGTGGTGCTGCCGAGACTTGGGCTGCGTTTCTGGGAAAGAAGCAGGAAGACCTGAAGGGAACGGGCGTCTTTGGAGATCCGGGCGTTGCCGAGACTCTGCAGAAGGACGTGAACGGCATCGGATTCAACAACATCGGTTACGCCTATAACGACAAGACGCATAAGCCTACGAAGGGTATCGCCATTGTTCCGATAGACGTAAACGGGAATGGAAAACTGGATGCAGATGAGAAATTCTATGATACGCTGGATGAACTGATGGATGCCATAGCCAAAGGAAAATATCCTGCACCGCCAGCCCGGAATCTCTATCTCGTAACTGCCGGTAAGCCCAAGAACCCTGTGGTGGTTGAGTTCCTGAAATATGTGAGAACCAAAGGACAGAGACTGAATGGTCCTGCGGGGTTTGTACATATATAGAAAAAGGCCGCAAGCAATCATAGCTTGCGACCTTTGATATTCTTTATAAGAACCCGAATTATAATCCCGAATCTGGAAGTATAATTCTCTAATTCTTGATTTACTCGATAACCACGAGTGCATCCTCTTCGAGCACAGCCTGACCAGGCTTAACGCAGATAGCAGTAACCTTACCATCCTTCTCAGCCTCAATGTTGTTCTGCATCTTCATAGCCTCGAGAACGACAACAGTATCACCTGCCTTCACCTCCTGACCAACAGCTACCTCGATGCTGGTGATAGTACCAGGGAGAGGAGCCTTTACAGCATTGGCTGTATTTACGTTGGCAGCTGGAGTAGCCTCAGCATCATCAGATGCAGCAGCTGGCTGACCGAGCACAACCTTCTTCTTCTCTGGCTCAGCCTCCTGTTCCATCTCAACCTTGTAAGCTTCGCCATTCACGTTCACGCTTGCGATGTTACCCTCAACAGCGTCAATCTGAACCTTGTATTCTTTTCCGTCAATTGTATATTTAAACTCTTTCATTTCTATTACATTATGGTTTAGCTGTTAAACTCAAGAACTTGGCGTTCCACATCGTCTGACGTGGCTTGATAGTGATGATGCCAGGCTCCTTGTCGTGTACGTTATTGCCCTGATACTCATAGAGTGCCATGGCAATCGCAGCATAAATATTCTTATCCATTCGTTTTTTCTTTAATTTTGAGTGTTGATTGTTGAGTGTTGAATTAGGCTTGCGCCCTTCTGTTATGTTGAGTCTGTATATAACTCAACATTCTACACTCAACATTCAACATTTCTATATTACATAGGCATACAGCCATGCTTCTTAGCTGGCAAGCTCTGACGCTTGGTAGCGAGCTGAGCCAAACCACGGCAGATGCGGAAACGGGTGTTACGTGGCTCGATGACATCATCGATGTAACCATACTGAGCTGCCTGATATGGATTAGCAAACTTGTCAGTATACTCCTGCTCCTTCTCAGCCAGGAATGCCTTTACATCCTCGCCAGCTTCCTTCTTAGCCTTAGCTTCCTTACCACAGAGAACGGCAACGGCACCGCTGGCACCCATTACAGCAATCTCTGAAGATGGCCAAGCGAAGTTCAAGTCGGCACGCAACTGCTTGCAACCCATCACGATGTGGCTACCACCATAGCTCTTACGCAATGTGATAGTAATCTTTGGCACGGTAGCCTCGCCGTAAGCGTAGAGCAACTGTGCACCGTGGAGGATGACAGCGTTGTACTCCTGACCTGTACCTGGCAAGAATCCTGGTACGTCAACGAGAGATACGATAGGAATATTGAAGGCATCGCAGAAACGGACGAAGCGGGCTGCCTTGCGGCTAGCGTTTACATCGAGTACGCCTGCGTAAGCTGCTGGCTGGTTGGCTACGATACCAACGCTCTGACCATTAAAGCGGGCGAAACCTGTGATGATGTTCTTGGCGAACTTAGGCTGAACCTCGAAGAACTCTCCGTTATCGGTTACGGCACCAATCACCTTATACATATCCGTTCTCTTATACACATCTCCGAGCCCACGA
>ERZ1023963.241-NODE-241-length-13979-cov-15.236857_pt1 | contig 13979 bp, 11 predicted proteins | sample MGYA00380427_ERZ1023963 | MGnify/ENA primary metagenome ERZ1023963 (study PRJEB33179, sample SAMN07449061) | human gut metagenome | biome: Human-gut; feature: Human associated habitat; material: Faeces | host: Homo sapiens | place: India:Kasaragod | collected... | reverse complement strand
ATTATTAATTATCTTTTTTCTACCGAATTTTATAAACATAGTTCAAAATAATTTTAAATTAAGTTTTAATTTTAGTTTAATAGAATTAATTAAGATAATATTAAATGATAAAAAAATGATTATGGGGATCTTGCTTTTAGAGATCCTTTTCATTTTGCTTATAACTTATTATAAATATAATTTTAAGGTTAAGAACTCTCACTCTACTAATGATATTCCAGAACGTGTAAGTTCAAATGAATTTGGTAGTAGTAAATTTGCTAGTATAAAAGAAATTAAAGATAACTTTACTACTTGGAAATTTGGAAAAGAAAATAAATCAGGTGGTATGGTTGTTGCAATAGAAAATAATAAATACTATATTGATACAAGCTCTAATCATAACTTAATTGTTGGTAGTACTGGATCTGGTAAAACTGTTAGTGTCATATTACCACTAATTTTTAATCTAGCTGATAGTAATGAGTCAATGATTATTAATGATGTTAAGGGCGAATTATATAAATATACTTATGATTATTTAAAGAAAAAAGATTATGATGTTAAAGTTATTAATTTAAGAGATACTAAAAATAGTGATTTTTGGAATCCTCTTACTTTAGCATATCAATATTATAAAGAAAACAATTTTGAAAAAGAAGTTGAAACAGTTAATGACTTATCAAATGCAATATGTGAAGAAGTTAATAGTCGTGATAAGTATTGGCAAGAATCATCTTCTTCTGTATTAAGTGCTTTATGTCTTGCTTTAATTGAAGATTGTAAAAATGAAAATCAAATACATTTTCATTCTATTTATAATTTGTTAGTAGAACACGGCGCTAAAAAGTATGGGGATCAAAACTCGTTAGACAAATACTTTGATGATAGGCCTTTCGGTAATACTGCTAAAAATTTATATTCTGCTGGTAATTTTGCTCGTGGGGAAACAAGAGCTACTATCTTCTCTATATTGGCTTCAAAATTAAAAGTATTTGGCGATACTGGTATAAGTTATATAACAAGTAAAACTTCTTTTAATATGCGTGATATTGGCAAGAAAAAAACTGCAATATTTTTGGTAGTACCTGATGAAAAGTTATCTCGTCATTTTATAGGTGGCTTATTTGTAAATCAAGTCTATCAGACTTTAGTAGAAGAAGCTCAAAAAAGTCCTAGTGGCGAATTAGATGTTAGAGTTAATTTAATCTTGGAAGAACTTTGTAATACTATACATATCAACGAATTATCAAAAAAACTAACAGTCGCAAGATCCAGAAAAATTAGAATATATGGTGTCGTTCAAGATTTTGGAATGATACAAGAACATTATAGAGATCAAGCTACTACTATTAAAGCAAATATGAATTTATGTTATCTTCTTACAAATGATTATAATACTGCTAGAGAAATATCAAACCGTCTAGGAAAATATACAATAAAAACTACTAGGACATCATCTTCTAATAGATATGGTAAAGCTGATTTTAATTTATCAAGTGATACTTCTTTAACTGGTAGAGATTTGCTTACTACTGATGAATTAATTAATTTTAAAGTTGGCGACGCATTATTTTTAAGAGCTCGTATGGATCCTATCAAAACTAAACTAAAACAAATAAGTGATTATCCTATAAAATATAAAATTGTTGATGAAATAAAAATTGATAATCAAGAATTTCAAAAATTAGAACTTTTTGATTTAGATACTTTTAGAATAGAAAAAGAATTATTTAAACCGGAAGAAACTAAAAAGACTACACCTACTAAAAGGGCTAACCCTACTAAAAAGAAAAAAGATAATGGGGATAAACAATCCTAGTATAAATCTTTTTAATTTTAATTATCCGGTTATAAAATTAAATAAAGATAATGTTAAGGTTGGTACTTTCTTTTCTGGTATTGGTAGTCCTGAAATGGCTTTTAAAAGATTAAAAGATAATGGTATTATTAATAATTATGAATCAGTATTTTTTTGTGAAATAGATAAATGGGCGGTAAAAAGTTATTGTGCTATTCATAATAAAACTGAAAAAGATAATCTTGGGGATATTACAAAAATAAATGGTAAAGATCTTCCTTATTGTGACATTTGGATTGGTGGCTTTCCTTGTCAAGATATATCTATGGCTGGTATAAGACGCGGATTTGATTTTAATAGTAATACTAGATCATCTCTAGGTTGGAAGATGATACAATTTATAAGAGAAATGGATAATCCACCAAAGGTTGTTATCTTTGAAAATGTAGCTGCTATTACTAATTCTAAAATGAGAAAAACTTTAAGTCTTTTTAAACAAGATTTAGAAAATCTAGGTTATTCATTATACGACCACGTTTTAACTGCACTTGATTATGGTACACCTCAAAATAGAGAAAGATATTTTTTAGTTGCAATTAAAGGTAAATATATCTATCATTTTCCAGAAAAAATAAAACTTAAATTAAGACTTAAAGATTTATTAGAAAAAGATATTGATCCTAACTTGGTATTATCAGAAAAAGTAAAATTTGATTTAGAGAAATTTGTTAAAAATAAAAACTATTCTAAAAACAGTAAATTGATATGTAAGAATTTGAAAGACAAAAGAAAAAGATATGTTATAAATTTATATAGATTTGTTGACGGTAAAAATCATTGTGGACGTGATACTTCATCAAAATATAATCAGACTGCAAGGTTATGGTCTATGAATGGGTATTGTCCTACTTTAACCGCTAACTCTACTGAAGATACAAGTAAAATGATTATCTACAAAGATAATTGTTTTTTTGTTAAAAAAATTAGCCCACTTGAAAGTTGGCGATTTATGGGATTTTCAGATAATGATTTTTATAAAGCTAAAAGTACTGGTATGTCTAATAGACAACTATTTAAACAGGCCGGTAATAGTATAGCAACAAATGTTATTTATTATATATTGAAAAATTTATTCTAAAAAAAATACCACATATTTTGTGATATTTTAAGTATTATTGACTAGCATTAACTTTATAAATAATATCATCATCAAAAAGTCCAGTATTGCAATCAACTTTAAGTGTTAAATTACTATTATCAGTTTGATTGTTAGAAAATTGAATGTATCCAGTTTTAGAACCACCACTAATCAATTCAGGACTGTCTAACATTTCAACACCCCATATTTTATATGTTATAAATGAATGTTCCAAGATTTCTCCGCTAGAATTAACTAAATTAACATTTGAAGAATAAAATGTCTTTGTTTCATTTCCAGTATTTTTAACGCTTACAGTTACGCCTATCCATTCAGCGTCATCAATTACTGAATAACTATCAATTCTAGTACCTTTTGTCTTAATCTGAACATTATCGATTTTCACTTCAAAATTAGGACACACTAATGTATCGCCTATATTATAAACCGTGTCTGTATTATACTGAGTTTTATCTACTGTGCTATCAAAAAGTCCTGATAATTTACTATAAATAAAGTAAAACAATCCTATAAATATGCAAATTGAAATTATTGATGAAATAACTTTAGTAGTAGCTTCATTATTTTTTTTCTTATTTTGATTATCATCATTCTTTAAATTACGCCCACAATTTGGACATATTTTGTAAGAATCTTCTATTGGGTTTCCACAAGATGAACAATATTTAGCCATAATATATCACTCCTCACACTTTTTTTTGGCAAATCTATCTATTAATATTATATCATAATAATTAACGGATTCAACAAAAAATTAGTCTTGCAAGATTAACTTTTTTATGATATATTAATTTTGTCAGTAGTATTACTGGCTGTTAAACCATTTAACTTTACCAATCATACATCTTACTTCTAGTAGTTGTTTGTAGTAAAGTACACATTAAAGCCGCTAGTACAGGGCTTTTTATTTTAGAAAAAATGGCAAATTATTACAGTAAGATTGACTTTGATATACATTTAATGTAATATAATAGCAAATAATAAAATTGTTAGCTGATTTAGGAGAAATGTTTTATGAAATCAGATAGTTTTAAGATTTTAAAAAGCAAAATAAATATTTTAAATGATTTGAATGATAAGATTAATTTAATTGAATGGAATAAAGAAAACGGTCCAAAATTTGGATCAGTTAAAGAAATGAAAGAATTTGAAAAAAAAATTATAAATGACAACTTTGAATTTATATTAGATAACAACAATGATAATGATAATAATACAATTTTAAGAGATTACAAAATTACTAAAAATAATTATTTCTTTTATATTTATAGTTATAAGAATAATGATAAATATATTACTTATTTATCTCTTAAAAATTCAGATGAAACAGATTGTATTCATAATATATACGGATATAAAACTGATGATGAAAGTTCTACTTTAACATATTTTAATAAATTGAAAAATGATATATCAAACAATACCATTGATTATATATTTAATAAAATGATAATTGATATTGATAAAAATATAAATAATTTAAAAAACAAGTATGAGAAATTGACTAGCGAAAGTTAGTCTTTTTTTATATTTTAAAGGGGGGTTGAAATTATAGATATAATTAATAGTCTTAATTTGATTAAAGAATATACATCAAAAAAAGACTTTGAAAAAATTAAAGATACAACTTTAAATATAGAAAAAAGTATTTTGAATAATTACCATAGTCATAATGATTTTAAAAGATTAATTGACACCATTGTGTTATATAGTGATTATTCTTTTTTTAATACTTTATTAATTGATTATCAATATCCTTTCTTCTTGGATCTTGGTACTGAAAATAAGTTTAAGAAAAATGGATTTACTATTTTAAATAATGCTAAAAAGATTAATATACTATCACCGGATAATGATGTATTTGTAAAAGTTAAAATTAATGATAAAGAAGAAATATTATCATATACTTCACTAACTAATGAAGAAAAAGAAAAACTTAATAATCCTAATGATAAAAGTATCACATTACATCATAAGGAACTAAAAGGAATGAATATTGTAGAACTTTATGATTGTAAAGATACTACTATGAAGCAAAAAGACTATAGGCAGCTAGAATTACCCGCATTATTTCATTTTGATTATCAGGATATATATAATTCTTTTGTAAAAGCATTGTATGCTGACGGATACAAAATTAACTATTGTAATAATTTAGAAAATAAATTTGATTATGATAAAGATAATAAAATAATTAATATGAAAAAAGGAGTTAATGATAGAATTAAGATTTTATATATGCTAAATACTTATACATCTGATAATACAAATAATGATTTTGAAAAAGAAATTTTAAAATATTCTATTTGTAAAGGCATAGGAATAGATACTGACTTTGATGATAGATTTGATTTATATGATTGGTATAAAAATACAGATTTTAATGATGTTGAAAAATCTTTTAAATTAATATCGTCAAAAGGGAGAAAGTTTATTAATAATTTTAATAAATTTTTTAGTGTTGAAAAGAAAAAGTTTGATTGCATACATACTAATTTATATGAAGATTATAATTTATCACTTTAGGTATTATCAAACATGTTTATATCAATAACGCAAAATTTCAAGAAAAAAATATTATAGTTTATTCATTACATATATAAATATTCTTGGTAAGTTAGAAAAATTATTATAAATTAAAATATAAAATCAAAAAACTATGATTTAGTTATTTAATTTAATAAAATCTCATAAATTAAATTAGAAACTATTTATCATAGTTTTTTTAATTTAAGGGGGTTGAATATTATAAATAAAAAGAATAAAAATGGGGATAAGAATAAAAATGAAATTAATTATATAATTGAAAATGAATTTATTACAAATGCTAAAACAGAAGAAGAATTAATCGAGATATTTAACAAAAAATGGGCAACTATCATTTTAAGCTTAGAAAGTAAATTTGGGGGCTGTAATCTTGCATAAAGCGCGTTATAATTTGATTGTATTACAGTACTTTCAATATATATGAAAGGAAGATATATGTTGGAAAATGAAAGAAAGGCGGTATGTAGTAATTTAAGTAATACAGTTTATTCAAATAACTATAAAGTTGATAATGTTTCGGGAGATGACTACTTAGATACAACTGAATTTAAAACAATAAAAAAATTGCTATCCGAAGATAATTTAGAATATATGACTGATTATTTAAGAGATTTATTAAAAGTATCTAAAAGAAATAATCCTAATTGCTTTAAAAAAAATGGATTGATTAGTTCTTTACATATTCCCGGCAAAAGAGGAATAATATATGTTAGATTATCTCAAGAGGACTTAGATAGAGAAAAAGGTAATGTTAGTAAAAGTATTTTAAACCAATTATTAATGTTATTATCGTATTGTAATGACAAAGGTATTGAAGTTGTTGGCATTTTTTATGAAGAAGATATAAGTGGAAGTGATGGTTCACGTGAAGAATGGAATAAAACACTTTTGTTCTGTGAACTTGGAAATACAGATATTTATATTTGCAAAACTCAAGCTAGATTTGCAAGAAGTATTGAATTTGTAGAAAAATATTTACATAAAAAGTTTATAGAATGGAATATTAGATTTTTAAGTATTGTAGATAATATTGATACTTACAACAAAGGTAATAAAAAATCAAGCCAAATAACTGCAATGGTAGATGAGTGGAAAATTGAAGAACAATCAATAAATACCAAAAAAACTTTAAGAGCAAAAAATGACGCAGGACAATGGACCGGTTCTTTTGCTCCTTATGGTTATATTGAAGATCCTGATGATATGTATCATCTAATAATTGATGAAGAAGCTGCTAAAGTTGTAAGAGAAATATATTCTATGTATGCTAATGGATACGGATATTATAAAATTTGCCAATATCTTAATGAAAGTAAGATACCAACACCTAGTAAGCATAAAAAACTACAAGGGCTAAAATTTGTTTGTTGCATGGCTCCTAATGGTGCAGAATTTTGGAATACAGATACAATAAGAAAGATCCTATTAGATGAAACTTATGATGGCATTTTGATACAACATAGAACCGAAAAAGTTGCTTACAATATTAAGGGTTATAAAAAAATTCCTAAAAATGAGCAAAGTATTATAGCTTGTGCACATGATAGAATTGTAGATCCTGATATTTCTAAGATTGTCAGAAAAAAATTTACTGACAGAAAGTTAAAGATAGATTTGGACAATGCAAGAAAAGATTCAAGACAATTTATAAACGCTATTAAAGAAAATATTAAAAACTTTGATGTTGATAAAGAAAAAAATGATGAAGTATATAGAGCAATAGAAGAATTAGATAATAGTTTAATAAATAATGATATTAAAATCATAACTGAAAAATATGATAATTTAAGAGAAAAGACTTTGTCTCTTGATAGTGAATTGTACTCTTTAATTACTGATCAGGTTGATATTTTGACAACTTCAAATACAAGAGCACGTCCCGGAAAAAATGGCGAAGTACATATTTTCAGTAGAAAAGTATATTGTGCTGTTTGTGGAAAAGTTTTTCAAAAGAGTAATTGTAAATCTGGTCCAAGAAAAAATCCTTTTATGAAGCCTTATTTACATTGTAGAAATCATAGAAAAACAGGTGGAACTCAATGTGATAATACTAGTTATATTAGATACGAGGTTCTTGAAGAATTAGTTTTAAATGAAATAAATAAAATTATTGAAAAATATTATAATCTCGAAAAATTAGAAAAAAATTATTCATCAAAAAAGTCTAGTATTGATTATGATAAAGATATGAAAATATTAGAAAAAGAAAAAAATGATATAGAAAAAAAATTGAATAAAACAAGCGACCGCTTTACTATGTTATATGATGATAAAGCTGACGGAATAATTACTACTACAGAATTTGTTATGTTAAAAAATAAATATCAAAAAGATATTGATAACTTTAATTTAAGAATTGAAGAAATTAAAAAGGAAATATATGAATTAAGTGAAAAGAAAAATGATGAAATCAATGAAAAAAGTATATTAGAAAAATATACTCATATTGATAAATTAAATAGACGTATTATAGATGAATTTATATCAAAAATTCTAATAGGAAAAAAAGATGAAAATAACAATAGACCTATTAAAATATTTTGGAATTTTACTATATAATGCACCGTGTATAAGATTATCTGCCATGCCCAGCATCTACAACAACACCTTTTAAAGCCATATTTATCACCTATTTTAGTATATGAAACATTAGGCTATAAGTTCTTTATAATTTTCAAACTTAACAACAACTTTATTTTTATCTTTATAATTTGTTACATTAACAATTCTATTAATATAAAGAGCTTTACCATTTTTTTTACTTCCAACTTTTACATTGTTCGTAGTTGATAATATTATTACTAATAATATAACTAGAAGAACACATGAAATAATGATAATTTGTTTCTTCTTAATTATTAATTTTCGTTTCTTCATATTATCATTATTTTTTTTATTAAAAAGGAGTTAGAGAAAACTCTAACTCACAGTTTAATTTGTTTGTTTTCTTCTATAAAAGATTCCAGTTCCAGTAAGTCCTACGATTGATAAGATTCCACTTATTATATAGAATCCAATATTATCTCCAGTTTGTGGATTTTCTATATTATTTATCTTTTCTGTTGCTACTATTCCATACTCACTTAAATGGATTGTTTCAAACACTATATAACCATCTTCTACAGTAGCAGGTATAGTCTCTTTTATTTCATTATTTAAAATATATACTACTTCATATTTTTTGTATCCTTTTAATTCTTCTGGTAAAGCAATTCTTATTTTCATTTTGGTATTATCAATTTTAACTACTTGACCATTTTCTAATACATTAATATCTACTAAATATTTAACATTTTGATCAGCAAGTTCTTTTTTAACTTTCACTTTTTTAGTATCTAATACATAATCATTACTAATTTCTTTATCAAATAGGATATTCGCTTTTACTTCTCTATCATTCGTAATTTCTTTTGTTGAAGGAATCATCCTTATTTTTGTGTCAACACTAAATGATTGTTCACCATAAGTGCTTCCACATGTATATCCAACTTCTTGTCCATTAATTTTTAATTTTGTATTTTGTCCAAAAAACCACTTCTCACCACCTTCAGCTGTAGTTACTAAAGCTAATTCATAAGTATATGTTTTATTTTTATCAAACATAGTTATTAATTTTCCACCCCAGTATTCAAGATGATCATCATTATTAAACCAATCTACAGAACTTATTCCTGCATCATTAGTTCTCCATGCTTCAAAAACAAATTTATATCTATCGTCTGATATTGTTCCAGTAAATACTGGTTTCTCACCATTACTGAATTTTAAAGTTACATTATTAATTTCAACAACATCTATTTCTTGCTTTTGTATTGGCTTAGTTGGTTTTATTGTCTTTATCGCTGGAACAAATATTGACTTTTTATCTTGTCCAACACTCATTGTATTTACTTTTTCACCATTTACATAAACTTCTGTATTATCAGCAAATGTATATCCGTCTCTTGCCTTCAAAGATATAGTGTACATATAACTCTTTCCTTCTTCAAAAGAAGTTATTTTTTTGTCTTGTGCTAAAGCATTATTTTTATCATCATCAGAATACCAAAACTTAATTGGAACAAGTTCTCCATTTTCAGCAGTTTCCATCTCCTCCCAATATTCGTATTCTATATCATAGTAATATGCAGTGTCACCACTTCTTATAGCATAAGATTCTGGTTTATCTCCTGCATTATAATTAAATTTTACAGCATTAATTTCTACTTTACCAATTGTGGTTGCTGCAAATGTAGTTATTGGTGTAATGCACATAGTAAATAAGAACATTAATACAGCAGCAATTAGTGTTTTACTTTTCTTCATATCTTTTCCTCCTCGTATAATCAATCTTAGGAGAAATCCTATAGATTGATTTTCTTCTTTCTATTATATTTTTGAGTTATAATAACTCTTGCCTGTGGATTTGTTAATCACATTCTTTCATCATTCCTCATACCTAACTTCACTCATATAATTAAATCCACTTAAGAAATGATCATATGAGTAATCTCTTACTCTGTTTTCCATAACATCATTTATAGGTATAAGTGTATAATCTTTTAATACTACATACTTATATGTAAATGTTAATATTTCATCGTAGTATTTAGTTAACATATTAATTTTAACTGTTGTAGTAACTTTTTTGTTTGAATTAGTATTAAAATAGCTCATTAATTCATAAAAACCTTTATCAGTTTTTACTATTCTCTCATTGTAGATTCTAATTACTTTTTCTCCCTCATAATTACCACTTATTTTTTCAATAGTTGGATATTTTTCATTTCCATAGTTTTTACTATATAAAATATTATCTTTTACATAAGCATATTCAGACATAAAATCATAATCAATCTTTTTACCAAGGAACTCTGTTGAATATTCCCATTTAAGATAATTGCTAAGACTATAATTTGCATTCAAATACATATCATAACTATCTGTAACTTTATTATCCGTATTATCATCATGTAAGGTATATATTGTATCATTATAATCATAAAACTTTATATCTGCTCCAGAATTTGGAGTAATATTCATAACATTAATATTCTTATCTATATCATATACTTTTTTATAAACAAATTCTCCATTATCTAATTTTTGTGAATTAAAAATATAAATAGAATTATTGGTTATAAATGAATATTTACTAAATGAAGTATCTTCAGTTAATATTTCTCCACCCTTTAGTTTTTGATATTCTTTATCTGGATATTTCTTCTTAAGTTCATCCATTATTGAACTTGCCTCTGGAGGAGTATGATCATTTAATTCTTGTTTTCTATTTTTAATAATAATTATAGAAACAAAACCTATTAATACCATGAAAGCAATAATGACATAAATATTTTTCTTATTCTTCATATTGCACCTACTTTTCTATATATCCGCTTGTCTTTTTTAAATACATATCGTCAGTTACTGCTTTATATCTTTCTCCATCATATTCATCATTAAATCCATTATATGCCTTATATATTTCATTTGTTTCAGTATCATAAACTCTTTCATAACCAAGTGTGGCATCACTTTGTTTTTGACTCATAATATCAAAAGATGTATTTCTTTTATTCCATGAATCCATTATTCCATCACTTATCTCATTACCTATTGCTCTAATTTGCTGGAAATTTTTCATAACGGCATCTTGTTGCTTATTAAATCCATTTATAAATGTATCTGTAAAATTAAGTGAAGAACAAATAGTATTTAGTATATCTTCCCAATCTATAAATTCATCTTTTGGTGTGGTAATAAAAATCGTATCATACACATTTAAGTATTGTATATCTATTTGTTTTCCAGAAATTATATTTTCTGAAACATAATAAGTACCTACATCATATACATAAGCAGTAAATATTCCTTCACCTTCTTTGCCATTGGCATCTTTAAATGTTGCCCTTAACATATCTCCACCTAAACTGCCTTTACCTAAATTCTCACTTACAGTAAAATCTGTTAAAGTTGGGAATGTAAATGCAACTGTATTATTCAAAGTACCTAAGTCATTAAATATTTTATAAAATCCTAAAGTATCTTTAGTAGCTATTACACTAGTTTTAGCAAATGGATTATTTGGATAATATTTTTGTTGCCATCTTTTAGCATCTTCCGATTTATTATAGCCTTCGGTTTTCATATTTAAGAAAAATTGATAAAGGGGATTATCTGGATTATATACCTTAATTGTATAATGAATATAATCACCAATTGTATCTACTTTCCATCCTTTTGGTTTCTTAATAGAAAACTCATTTGTTTGATAATCTTCAAGTTCAATTTTACTGGCCTCTGATTTTACTATTTTTATATTTTTATCAGGATTATAAAACAAGCCTTTATTACCTCCTTTATTAACTATAAAAATACATCCAATAGCAAAAACAACAACGATACCAATTACAATAAGATTTTTTTTAGAAATATTAAATTTGCCAATCTTCATAAAATTGTATCCTCCTTCCTATTTATTATTATAAGTTAAAAAAACAAACAAGACAACAAAGTTGCCTTAAAAAACAATGTTTTTGGTGGAAACTTATTTTTATAATTAAAAAAATATAGTATAATAGTATTTATGGAAGTGATAAGTTATGAAATTTAATGAAGTTTTAAACAAATATTTAGAAGAATTAGACTGCACCGCAAGAAAATTGTCAATAGAATCAGGATTAACTGGATCAGTTATATGTAGATATAGAAGTGGTGAAAGAACTCCTATAAAAAATAGTGAACAATATGAAAAGTTAACAACAGCTCTTTATAATATTGCCAAAGAAAAAGGAAAAAGCAAATTTACTCTAGATAAAATAGTAAATGACTTTAATAGTACATTTCAAAATGATGACTTTGACTATACTAATTTTAGTAATAATCTAAATACTTTAATAACATCACTTAATATAAATACTCATGAAATGTCAAAATATATTGTATTTGATGCCTCACATATTTCAAGAATTAGATACGGTAAAGCTAGACCATCTAATCCAATAGAGTTTTCTAATAAAATATGTACTTATATTTTTAACAGATATAAAAGTCCTGATGATATAAATAACCTATCTGCTATTACTGGTTGCAAAAAAAGTGACTTAGCAAATAATAATTTTTATAATACTCTATTTGCTTGGTTAACAAGTGGAACAACTCCAGTTAAAAGCAAAGTAGCTGATTTTTTATATAATCTTGACTCATTTAATTTAGATGACTACATAAAAGTAATAAAGTTTGATAAATTAAAAGTTCCTAATATTCCTTTTTATAAAGCAAAAACAAGGCATTATTATGGGCTTGAAGAAATGAAAAATGGAGAACTTAATTTCTTTAAAGCAACTGTTTTATCAAAGTCAAAAGAAGATATTTTCATGTGTAGTGATATGCCAATGGAAGATATGGCAGAAGATACTGAATTTGGTAAAAAATGGATGTTTGGTATAGCTATGTGTTTAAAAAAAGGACACCACCTAAATATTATTCATAATGTTGATAGGCCTTTTAATGAAATGATGTTAGGACTAGAAAGTTGGATACCTATTTATATGACTGGACAAATATCTCCATATTATTTAAAGGATTCAAAAAACAGTATATATGGTCATTTAGACTATGTTTCAGGAACTGTAGCATTAACTGGGGAATGTATTAAAGTTTATCATGATAAAGGAATGTATTATTTAACCACTAATAAAAATGAAATTAGATACTATAAAGAAAAAAGTGATTTACTTCTTAAAAAAGCAAAACCACTTATGGAAATCTATAAAGAAAATAATATAAGAGAATATAAATTATTTCTTAAAAAAGATGAAAATATAATATGTGATAGAACAAGGTATCTTTCAGCACTACCTTTATTTACAATAACTGATAAACTACTAATTAAAATATTAAAAAGAAATAAACTAGAAAAATCTGACATTGACAAAATAATTAAATATAAGAATGAAGAATTAAAATATATGAATAATATTTTCAAAAAAAATAAAGTAAACGATTATATTTATGTAATAAAAGAAAACGAATTTAAAAATGATACTCCATCACTTTCACTAAATAATTTATTCATAAATAAAAAGATAACTTATACTTATAAAGAATATATGGAACATTTAAAACAGACCAATGAATATAGAACAAAAATAAATAATTATGAAATATACTACATTAACAATAAAACATTCAAAAATATAACTATAACATTTATTAAAAATCATTATGTAATTATTTCAAAAAGTTCTAATCCAACAATACACTTTGTTATTGAACATCCAAAACTAGTTAAAGCCATTGAAAATTTTAATCCACTAATAAAAGAATAGATGAAATGAAGAACAATTAATGTAACAAATATCAACTATCCTTTTATTCAATCAAATGGTAATAAATACTTTTTTTACACACAATATTAAGAAATCATATAATATAGTAGTCAACATGTCAGTTTTATTAGAATATAAAATTAATTCTACTAAGATTTATCGCTTACCTATAAAAACAAATTAC
>ERZ1023963.238-NODE-238-length-14108-cov-14.608553_pt1 | contig 14108 bp, 20 predicted proteins | sample MGYA00380427_ERZ1023963 | MGnify/ENA primary metagenome ERZ1023963 (study PRJEB33179, sample SAMN07449061) | human gut metagenome | biome: Human-gut; feature: Human associated habitat; material: Faeces | host: Homo sapiens | place: India:Kasaragod | collected... | reverse complement strand
AATAAAATGGATAGGTGAGGTCTACCCATTTTTTGTTATGTAATAAAAGGAGGAAAAATATATGCAGAAAAAACAAGCAATATTAGTAGTTGCTAGTTTACTAGTAGTAGTACTTAGTGTAACATTAGCATACTTTACAGCACAAATAATAGGAAAGGGAAAAACTGTAACTATCAATAGTGCTGACTTAAAAATAATATTTACTGATAGTGATGGAGCAATATCTGGAAGTAACATTGAACCAGGATGGAGTGATACCAAAACATTTACTATAGAAAATAAGAGTAATGAAACTTACAAATATAATATAGTTATACAAGACTTAGTTAATACTTTTGTAACTAATGGATACTTACAATACAAAATAACTAGTACAAATAATGGATACAATATGACTGAGTTTAAAGATGTACCAAAGAGTGAAACAGCAACTGATACAATACTAGCTTATAGTGTTAGTATTCCAGTAGGAGTAACACAAAGTTATACAATTGAATTTAAGTATGCAAACGATGAAAGTGTAGACCAAAGTGAAGATATGGGTAAAACATTAAGTGGAAAGTTATTTATTACTGAGGGTACAATAAATATATATGCAGGATATAAAAAAGGTACTTTAGGTTATCAAATAATGGGTGATAATATAACAAGATTAACAAGAACAGACTTTAATACAACATTTACTGAAACAAATACTGGAACTTTATATAAAGCAACTGAGAGTATAGCAGGTAATACTCCTAAAGATGTATACTATTTCGCAGGAGATGCGAAAAACAACTGGGTTAAGTTTGGAGGATTCTACTGGAGAATAATAAGAACTAACTATGATGGAAGTATAAGACTCTTGTATTCAGGAACAAGTCATAATACAACTGCTGGTTATATAGGAACTAGTGCATTCAATAGTACATATAATGATCCAATGTATGTAGGATATATGTATGGAACTACAGGTTCACTAGAAAGCAATAGACTAAATACAAATGATAGTACAATAAAAACATATATAGATAAGTGGTATAATAAAAACTTATCAAGTTACTCAAAATATATAAGTACAGAAGCCGTATATTGTAATGATAGAACAGAACAAACAGCAGGAACATATAGTACAAGTTCAACTTTCTACTATGCACCATATGGAAGACTGTTTACAAATAAGACACCAACCTATAACTGTACAAATATCAAAGATGCATTTTCAGGAATTAATAGTGAAGCAAAACTAACATATCCAATAGGATTAATGACAGCAGATGAAATAGCATATGCTGGAGGAAAATCGGGCACAAGCTTAGCTAGTCCATATGCATGGTATTATCTAAATAGTGCAGGAAAAAGTATAACAGGAAGTACTGATTGGTGGTCCTTGTCGCCTAACTACTGGGATGGGTCTACCTCGCTCGTTTGGTCTGTTATTAGCGGTAGTAGTCCGGGCAACCTCAACTTCAACTACGGCAGCCGCGTGAGTCTTTCGTACGGGGCTCGCCCTGCCATTTCTCTTAAATCTTGTATCAAATATAGTACAGGAGATGGGACGCCTGAAACACCTTACGAAATAGTTGAAACTGATACAGGTTGTTAGTTTATACAAGAAGTTTACTATAAAATGTAGAAACTTCTTGTTTTTTTTAGTATAATTATATCTAGGAGATAGAGAGTATGAAAGAGAAAGTTTTAAATATATTTAAGAGAAATGGTAATAAGAAGTTAGATCCTATTGAAATAGTAAAGTATTTGAGTAAAGACTATGATGTTAAGGATATTAAGGAAGTAATGGACATACTTTATGAACTAGTGAGTGATGGGAGTATCGTTAGTTGTAAAAAGGGCATGTTTAAACTAACTGGGGATGAGTATGTTAAGGGTAAAGTAGAAAGAGTAAGTAGTGGAAATGGGTACTTACTTCAAAGTGATGGGGACATCTATATAGATAAGAAAAACATGAATACTGCACTTACTGGGGACTTATGTTTGTGTGAAATATTTAAAAGGTTTGGTAGTACTGAGGCTAAAGTTAAAAAAGTTCTTGATAGAAATTTACCTTTAGGAGAAATTGTAGAAGATAATGGTGTTATTTATGTTAAACCTTTAAAAGAGTATCCTTATGAATTAGAACTTTTATATAATAAGGAATTTAGTTTAGTTGATGGAGAAATAGTTAAGTTAAAGTGTGTTCTAGAAAATAATAAAGTTTTAAAAGTTAAAGTAATAAAAAAAATAGGACATAAGAATAGTCCGGATATAGATACTCTTAAAATAATGGCTGAGTTAGATGTCCCTGCTGGATTTAGTGAAGAGACTATGAATGAAGTTAAGACTCTTCCTACTGAAGTATTAAAAAGTGACTATAAAGGAAGAAATGATATTAGTAATGAAATGATATTTACAATAGATGGGAAAGATACAAAGGATATAGATGATGCGATAGGACTAAAAATGCTTGATAATGGGAATTATTTACTTAATGTAAGTATAGCAGATGTTACTAACTATGTTAAATGGAATAGTAGTATATTTAATGATGCATATAATAAAGGTAATTCTACATATATGGCTGATAAAGTAGAACCTATGTTACCAATAGAACTTTCTAATGGAATATGTAGTTTAAATCCTAATGTTTTAAGGTGTGCAGTTACTACTGAAATAGAGTTTGATACTAATGGTAATGTTGTTAATAAGAGAATGTATCCAAGTATTATAAAGTCTAGGAAGAAAATGAATTATGACGATGTTAATATAATTTTAAAGGGTGGACATGTAAGTGGGTATGAAGAGTTTGAAAGTACTTTACTTAATATGTTAGAACTTTCTAAGAAGTTAAAGAAAAAGAAATTAGAACGTGGTGAAATTGAGTTTCCATCTGATGAAATTAAGTTAATAGTAGATGAAAATGGTAAAGTAATTGATATTAAAAAGAGAGTACAAGATTTAGGTGAAAACTTAATAGAAGAGTTTATGATAGCAAGTAATGAAGCAAGTATTGATTTACTTACTAATGAATGTGAGTATGGAATTTATAGAGTGCATGCTAAACCAGCTCCTAAGAAGATAGAAGATTTTGTTAAGTTTATGAGTAGTTTAGGTTATTCTACAAAGGGTAAATTTAATTATAGTGATATAAGTAATAAGAATATTCAAATGATTTTAAATGAGATAAAGGGTGTTAAGGATGAAGATATTTTAAGTAGAAAGTTACTTAGAAGTATGCAAAAAGCAGTTTATAGTACAGATAATATTGGACATTTTGGTCTTGGTAGTAAAAAGTATACTCATGAAACTAGTCCAATTAGAAGATTTTCTGATTTACTTCTTCATTATATGATTAAGATAGTTTTGTTTAAATGGGATATGGGAGTATCAATAAATGAAATAGGTCGTGGATTAGTTGAAGCGTGTGATCATATTAGCATGACTGAAAGAAGAAGTGATGAATGTGAGTATGCTGTAGAAGATATGAAGATGGCTGAATATATGGAAGGTCATATTGGAGAAGAGTATGATGCTACAGTAGATACTTTACTTAAAAATGGATTTTTCGTTGAAACTAGTAATTATGTTGAAGGATTTGTTAGTTTAGATACAATTAATGATTATTATACAATGAATGATGAGATGACTTATTATTTTGATAGAAAGAAGAGAATTGCTTTGAGACTTGGAGATAAAGTAAGAGTTAAGTGTATTGCTGCTAATAAGGAGACTAGACATATTGATTTTATACTTGTGAAGGGAGAATAATTATGAATGCTAAAATTATAAAGGTTATTTAATTGATACTTGTTTAAATAGTCAAGATAATTATACGGAAATGGCTACATATTTTTTAGAAGAAAATTAAAGAACAATTTCAAGATAAGGATAAACATTTTGGCTTAGTCAAAAATTGATGGCTGAACTTTTCGGAACGACAAGAAATAATATAACAATGCATATTTCTAATGTTTTTGAAAAAGAATTAAGTGAAATTTCAGTATGTAAGAAATTCTTACATACTGCTAGAGATGGAAAAAATATAAAACAAAATATTATAATTTAGATGTTATTATTGCTAAAAATTATCTAACTAAAGAAGAATTAAAGTCTTTAGAAAGAATTGTTAAAATGTATTTAGATTATGCTGAGGATCAAGCTGAAAGGCATATTCCTATGGCAATGGAAGAGTTGGAAGAATGATTATGTTTAAGGAGTGCTTACGTATTTAAATAGTCAAGATAATTATACGAAAATGGCTAAATATTTTTTAGAAGAAAGTTAAAGAACAACATTATGTTCTTTTTTAATAACTTGTTATTGTATATTTAGTGTGTTATAATTTTATTACTTAGTGAGGTTGATAATATGGAGATATTAAATAGAAAAGCTAGATTTAACTATTTTATAATTGATGAAATGGAAGCTGGTATAGAACTTAAAGGTACTGAGATTAAAAGTATTAGAAATGGGAAATGTAGTATAGAAGATACATATGCTAGAATTAAAAATGGGGAAGTATATTTAATTAATATGTATATTGCTAAATATGAAGAAGGTAATATTTTTAACCATGATGAAAGAAGAGAAAGAAAGTTACTTCTTCATAAAAGTGAAATTATTAAGTTAAGTAAAAAGTTAGAACAAGATAGTTATACACTTATACCTTTAAAAATTTATATGAAAAAAAATAATGCTAAAGTACTACTTGGTTTGTGTAAAGGGAAAAAACTTTATGATAAACGTGAGACTATAAAGAAAAGAGATTTAGAAAGAGAAAATAGATATTAAAAAAACAACTAGGATTAAATTAGTTGTTTTTCTTTTCATTAAATTTTTTAACTATATTACTTTTATATCTAGCAGCTGTATTCTTTTTAATAACGCCTTTTGCTTCTGCTTTGTCAATTGTTTTAACTGCAATATTTAATTTTTCATTAGCAGTTTCAACACTTTCATTTAGAGCTTTTTCAAATTTCTTAATAGCAGTTTTCATTGATTGTTTAACGTCATTATTTAATACTTGAGCTTTTTTATTTGTAATGATTCTCTTCTTTTGACTCTTAATATTAGCCATAATGCACCTCCATTTCGTAAATACATATAAATTTTACCAAAAATATGTATAAAATGCAAGTAAATACTTCATTTTAATAATAGGTGATTTTAATGTATAAAGATATGATGTTTTTAGATAGTAGTGAAAATCTAATTAATTCTAGTGAAATTCAAAGTAAAATGAAAGTTAGTGAAAATATTAGTATTAGTGATATTGAACTTAATAATAAAGAAGCTAAGAAAATAGGAAAAAGTAAGGGTAAATATATAACTATTACATTCAATAAGAATAAGTTAAGTAGTGAATTAGAGTGTCTCATTGATACTATTTGTAGTAGTATTAAGTCTATACTTGATTATTTGAAGTTAAGTAGTAAATGTAGTGTATTATTTGTTGGATTAGGGAACAAGAGTTTTGCATGTGATAAGTTTGGTAATAGTATTATTGAAAAGATTAGTCTTAGTAATAAGAGTTTCAAAATATATAAAGATGTTTTAGCGAATACTAATATTAAGAGTATAGACTTTATAAAAAGTATGAGTGTTTTAACTGATACGGATTTAGTTATAGTGTTTGATAGTTTAAAGGCAAATAATATTTCTAGATTAGGTAGCACTATACAACTAGCGACTAGTGGACTTAGTCCAGGAAGTGCTTACTCTGATAAAATGAGTGTAATAGATAAGAGTAGTATTAAAAAACCTGTTATTAATATTGGTGTACCTACTATAATTAATTTAAAGAGTATTATGAGTGAGAATCCTAATTTAATAGTTAGTACTAATGATGTGGATGATTTGGTAAGTAATTTATCTAGTATTATATCAATTGCAATTAACAGAGTGTTTTAGTCGTTAAAACGACTTTTTTTTCATATGTTTTAGTGTAGTATTATTTTAGGTGATAATATGAGAAAGTTTAAGTCTAAAAATAAGAGTAAAGTGGTATATGTTTTAATATTTGTTTTATCTTTTATATTTACTTTAATATTTATAGTAAGAGATAAAACTATATTATTTGATAAATTAGTTAGTGAAATAACTAGAAGTGATAAAAAAATACTTGATTTTTCTTTTCTTGTTAGTCCTAAAGAGATTATTTATAGTTCTTTAAATAAGAATGTTGAAAAGAATGATTTAAAAGCATTTAATAGTTTATATTATGATGAGTTTGATTATTTAACTAGTAAAAGTAATTATGTAATAGACCCTAGTCCTGATGAAAATAAGAGTGAACCTATTGTTTATTTATATAATACACATCAAACTGAAGAGTATAGTTTAAATAGTGCATTTGATTATTCAGTTAAACCTAATGTTATGATAAGTTCTTATATTTTAAGGGAAAAGTTAAATAATCTAGGAATTAATACTATTGTTGAAACTAATAATATGAAAGAATTTTTAGTTAAGAATGGGTATAAATATAATATGAGTTATCATGCAAGTGAGTATTTTGCTAGATTAAAAGAAAGTGAGTATCCTAGTATTAGGTATTTATTTGATATACATAGGGATAGTTTAGGAAGAAATAGTACTGTTTTAGAAATTAATGATAAAAAGTATGCTAAGGTGCTTTTTGTGGTGGGCCTTGAACATACTACAAAAGATAATAATGTTGGATTTGCTGAAAAGCTGGATATGGAAACTAATAATTTACTTAGAGGGTTATCTAGAGGAGTTAGTTATAAAACTGGAGAACCAATTCATGGAGTGTATAATCAAAATTTGTTTGGGAAAAGTGTTTTAATTGAAGTGGGAGGAGTAGATAATACTATTGAAGAAGTAAATAATACTATGGAAATTCTTTCTAAAGTTATAGAGAGTGTAATTAAGGAGGAAATGAATGCCTAAAAAGAAAAATAAGAATGTTGTATTTATAGTATTTGTTATACTGTTTGGTGTGTATTTAGCTCTTTATTATGCTTTTTTAGGAGGGTACTATGAGTATAAAGCGTATAATAAAAAGAATTTAACTGAAGAGATGATGAAAAAGTTTGAAACTGATGTTAGTAATGGGAAAGATGTAAGTATTTATGACTATATAGAAGAAGAAAAAGATTACTCTAATAATGTGAGTAATCTTGGAGTTAAGTTAGGTGAAGTAACTGAAGACTTTTTAACTAAAGGGTTAGGTGGTATTTTTAAGGTAGTAAGTAAACTTGTTACAAATTAAAAGTAATAAGACCAAGCATGCTTTAATTATAATCCTATAATTAATTAGTCTTATTACTAATATATAATATGTAATTAGTGTTCTTTGTTTACAAGAGAACTTGCACATTTAGAGTAACTTCTAGTAAGTAAGCCTCTACCTAAAAGTGTACCACCAAAGTATCTAACAACCACTATTAAAGTGTTATCTAAATTATTTCTTTTAATTACTTCTAATATAGGAAGTCCTGCAGTGTTTGATGGCTCTTTATCTTCATATTTCCTTTCTATAATACCTAACTTGTAAGCATAACAAATGTGTTTTGCTTTTTTATTTTTCTGTTTTAAAACAGATAAAATGTCTGTTACTTCATTTATGTTACTTATTTCATACATGTATCCATAAAATTTACTATTTTTGTTAATTATTAAACTTTCACTTAATTTTTTCATACTTATATTTTATAATAAATTTTGATATTTTGCTAGTATTATTCTTCATTTTATTTCATATTATTACTAGGTGAAAAGACATGAAAGTAGAAGAATATTTGAAGAAGAATAAGAAGTTATCTAAGAATTATTTTTATAACTTATTAAAAAGGACAATGTTAACTATTAGTTTAGTTTTAGTAGTTATGATAATATCTAAGAATAGTGAAAATTTTAAAAATATGGTTAATAAGTACACTTTTAATTCCAATTATAATTTTAGTAAGATTAATCAGTTATATAAAAAGTATTTACTTAGTTTAAAGAAAACTAAAGAGTTAATATCACCAGTAAATGGAAGTAGTATTTTAGAATATACTAAAAGTGAAAAATATAATGATGGAGTTATTTTAGAAGTAGGAGAAAATTATAATGTTAAGATGATAGAAAGTGGTCTTGTTGTATATGTTGGAGAAAAAGAGGGTATTGGTAATACAATAATTGTTCAACAAAGTAATGGAATAGATGTAAAATATGGATTTCTTGATAAAATAGATATTAAAGTGTATGACTATATAGAAAAGGGTACTATAATAGGAAATAGTAATAATAAACTTTATTTAGAATTTTCTAAAGATGGAAAGGTAGTTAGTTACGAACCATATATTAAATAAAATAAAAATAGATATTTCTACATATTTTATAGTACTATTATCTTTTTTAGCAGGATATTTTGAGTATACATTTCTTACTATTATATTTATATTAGTTCATGAAATGGGACATTTTGTTACAGGGATAATTTTAAAACTTAATGTTAAAGAGATAAGAGTATTCTTTTTTGGAGGAGTTACTGTTTTAGAAGAAGATTTGAATTTGTGTATTTATAAAGAAATTTTACTTATTATAATGGGACCGGTTATACAGATACTTTTTTATTTATTAATATATATATTTTATAGTAATGGGTATGTTAGTATAACTACTTTTAATAAAGTTAAGTTAGTTAATCAAATATTACTTGGTTTTAATTTATTACCAATACTTCCTTTAGATGGTGGAAAAATATTAAATAATGTATTAGATATTTTTTTACCATATAATTTAAGTCATGTTATTTGTATTATTGTATCTATAATGAGTGTTCCTTTAATATTCTTGTTTGATAAGAAATTTTTGGCGATAGTGTTAGTATTTAGTTTAATAATTAAAATATATAATGAGATTACAAGTCATAAGTATAGAGTTAATAAACTTATGTTAGAAAGAAAGTTAAAACATGTTAAACATTGTAAGAATGAATTATTTGTAAGTAATAATAAAGTTAAGAGAAATGTTACATATTATAAAATAGTTAATGATGAGTGTGTTTTTGATTATGAATATAATTATTAAAAAAGTATTGTTATGTTAATTAAAATTTAGTATAATTATTTAGGACAAGGTGAATAGGTAATGGATGAGTTTAATTATATAATTAAAGATTTATTAGAAAATGATAAAGTTAATGAAATGAAAATATATATGCAACATTGTAATACTAGTTGTTTTGAACATTCTTACAATGTGAGTTATATTTGTTATAAAATTTGTAAGAAGTTTAATTTTGATTATGTTTCTGCTAGTCGAGGAGCAATGCTACATGATTTTTTCTTGTATGATTGGAGAAAGAATAAGAAGTTTAATTTTCATGCGTATAAGCATGGTAAAATTGCTTATAATAATGCAATTAAAGAGTTTAAGTTAAATGAAATAGAAAAGAATATGATACTTAGACATATGTGGCCGGTTACAATAGTTCCACCTAAATATAAAGAAGGATTTGTTCTTACTTTGGCTGATAAATGGTGTGCTACTAAAGAAATAGTAACTTTTATGTTTGATATTATAAGGAATAATCCAATTATACAATATGTTTATTTATTCTATATATTTATTTTCAAGAATTTTTAAGGAGTGTTTTTATGAAGAAAAGTATTTTAATATTAATTGTTTTGGTTGTTAGTGGATGTAGTAAGGTCTATTATTGTAATGAAGGAGAAATACTCGATAAAGATACGTGTAAAAGTTTAATAGAGGCTAAGTTTAAATATTATTGTGCAGAAGGTACTGGAGAACTAAAAAAAGACAAATGTGTAAATGGTGAAGTTACAAGTGAAGCACTAAAAGAGTATTATTGTGAAAAAGGTATTTTAACAACTGATGATAATGGAGTTTATTCTTGTGAGATAGAGAGTGAAGCAAAGTCTAGAATTAAAGTTTTTGATAGTAGTAAGGAAATAGAAAAAGATGTTAAAGAAAAGTTAGGAAATTTAACTAAGCTTTTAGATGGTGTTAGTTATGATGAAGACAAGATAAATGTTTATATGTTTTGGGGAGATGGATGTCCTCATTGTGAAAAAGAAAGTAATTGGTTTAATGAGATAGAAAGTGAGTATGGAGCGTATTTTAAATTAAATAAGTTTGAAGTATGGAAAAATTCTGATAATAAGGAACTCTTAACTATTACTAAAGAATTACTTGGTAGTGAAGCAACTGGTGTACCTTTTACTGTTATTGGAGATACTGTTATTTCTGGATTTGGAGAAGGTAAAAAAGAATTTATGTTAAATTTAATAACTAGTGAATATAAAAATAGTTATGATGTGTATTTTAATAGAAAGTAGCTTAATTGTTACTTTTTTTCTTGCTTTAGTGAGTGCCTTATTATATAATAGTGACTTATTAGGAGGAGTAAAATTATGGATAAAGGAATTGAAGTAAATGATTTTAGTAAGATGTTTTTGTATACTCTATGCATGAATAGTAAAATTGTGAGAAGTGAAAATAAGTTTGTATATGATATAAGTTTACCTTATAGATTTAAAGATGCAATTATGTGTATATTATCGGCTAACTCTGCATGGATGAAAAAATATTCAAAACTAATTGATATAGAAGAATATTTTAACTTTGGATGGGATTATAGTTTTTCATATTCTTTAAAAAATTTAATTAATAAGTATGCTGGAAGTATAGAGTATGATTTAGTTTTTGATAATATTAATATTAAAGTACCTACTAAGTATTCTAAAGAATTATATAATGCTAAATACTCAAATGAATTATATGAAATAATGAAAGATTTAATTGAATTAATAAATTCATATATTTATTCAAGAAGATGTATGTTTGGTGCTGGACCTTATTGTTATGCTAGAGGAGTAGAAGACTTTAGAAATATTCAAAAAAGTGATGTTGACCCACTTGAATATGTAACTCAAAAAGAATTGGGCGAAAATGTTAAGAAGAAAAAATTATAGTATCAATTATATACTAATGTAACTATATGAAAGAAAGTATTAAAATGAATGATTATTTAATGGAGTTATTTAAATTTACTATTGGTAAAGGAAATAAGGACTTAATTTATCCGCTTGTAAAAGAAGGAATTGTTAGTGAAAAAAGTGTTGTTAAAACCATAAATGATGCTGATATTGAAAGTAAAAAGTCTATGCTTAAAGTTCAATATAGTGAAGAGTATTTAAAGATTTTAGAATTAGTAAGAAATAAAGATATTGAAGGTTTAAGAAAATATAAAGATTTATTAAATGAAGACAAGTTAACAAAGAAATTAAAATAAGTAGGTCTAGTGACTTGTTTTTTGTATGAAAAAAGACTTCAAAATGAAGTCTAATTAGCTTATTGGTGGTTCCTTAGGGATTCGAACCCTAGACCCACTGATTAAGAGTCAGTTGCTCTACCAACTGAGCTAAGGAACCATAACGATTAAATTATAACATAGACTTTCTGTCTTTGTAAACCCCTTATTTGTAAAAAAATAAAAAAACAGTTGTATTTTTTTGAAAGTAAGTAAAAAATTATAAGTTGTGTAGAAATACCTTTTAATTCTGTAATATTATTCATTATGTTGTAAAAATCTAAAAAAAATGGTAAAATACTTCTAGTGATTAAGTGTCACATGATTATTTAAAGGAGTAAAGAAGTGAGAATAATTGGTTTAGATTATGGAAGTGTTACCTGTGGTGTAGCACTTAGTGATGAATCATTTCTAATTGCAAGTCCTATGGAAACTATTAGATATAAAGAAATGAATGAATTACTTAGTAAACTTGATATATACTTTAGTAAGTATGAAATAGGTGTTATAGTACTAGGAAATCCAATAAACTTAGATGGATCGATTAGTAAAAGAAGTGAAATTACTTTAGAATTTAAAACTATTTTAGAAAATAGATATGATGTTCAAGTAGTTTTAGAAGATGAGAGACTTACTTCGGTAATAGTAAATAACATATTAATAGAAAATAATACTAAAAGAGAAAATAGAAAGAAAGTGGTGGATAAGTTAGCAGCATGTTTAATACTAGAGAGTTATCTAGATAGGAGAAATAATGGAAAATAATGAGATAAAAATTACTGTAGATGGGGTTACTAAAACTTATAGGGTTATACTTAACTTAGAGGATATAGATGGAAAGAATTTTGTTATTTATACAGATGATGAAAAAGATGAAGATGGAATTAAGTGCTATGCTAGTAAATATGTATTAAATAATGGGAAGTTAAAGTTGACTCAAATAACTGATGAAAAAGATTATAATTTTGTTTGTGAAGTATTAAATAGTATACAAAATGATGGAGGAAAGAATGAAAACTAAGAAATTAAATAAAAAGAGATTAATATTAACATTACTTATTTTACTTTTTATAATAATGTTTATATTTTTGGGGGTATTTTTCAGTAAATTTGCTAGTGTTGATAGGAATGATAAAACTTTAGTAGAATTTGTTGTTAATGAAGGAGAAAGTGGGTATAATGTATTTGATAGACTTCAAAATGAAGGATATATTAAATCTAGTTTTGCTCTTAAACTATATAGTAAGATTAAAGGTGGAATTAGTTTGACTGAAGGAGTAAAGTCTATTAGTAAAAGTATGAATGTTATAGAAATATATAATGCTTTAGAAAATGGTAAGGGTTCTAAAGAAGAAGTTAGGTTTACTTTTAAAGAAGGAAGAAATGTTAGACAACTAATAAGTGATATTACTAGTATTACTTCTATTACTGAAGAAGAAATACTTGATACTTTGAATGATAAAGAGTTTTTAAATGAGTTAATAAATGAATACTGGTTTTTAACAGATGAGATATTAAATAGTGATATATATTATAGTTTAGAAGGGTACTTATATCCTAATACTTATATGATATACAAAGATAGTAGTTTTAAAAGTGTAGTTTTTAAGATGTTAGATGAGATGAATAATAAGTTAACTCCTTTAAAGAGTAAAATTGAAAATAGTAATTATACTGTGCATGAACTTCTTACACTTGCAAGTATTGTAGAACAAGAGGGGCCTGTTGGAACTGATAGATATGGTATTGCAGGAGTGTTTACTAATAGACTTAATGATAACTGGAGTTTAGGTAGTTGTGTTACAACTTATTATGCAGCAAAAGTTACTTTAGGAGACGGATTATATCAAAAAGATATTGATGATTGTTCTAATAAATATAATACTAGATGTAAAACTTATATAGGGCTTCCAGTTGGTCCTATATGTAATCCAAGTATAGATAGTGTGGAGGCTAGTTTAAATCCAACTAAACATAATTATTATTATTTTGAGGCTGATAAAAATAATAAGACATATTTTAATGAGACTTATAATGGTCACTTAAATACAATTGAAAGACTAGAAAGAGAAGGACTATGGAATGAGATTGACTAGTTTAATAGAAGATATGGAACGTTTTGCTAAAGAGAAAAACGTTCCTATTATGCAAAAAGAAGGAATAAATTATTTAAAAGAATATGTTAATACTAATAAAATTAATGATATATTAGAAATAGGAACAGCAATTGGGTATTCTACAATTATACTTAGAAGTTGTTCTAGAAGTATTACTAGTATTGAAAGAGATGAAGAAAGATATAATATTGCTTTAAAAAATGTTAGTCTTTCTAAGTTAGATAATATTACATTAATTAATATAGATGCTTTAGAAGCAAATATTACTGGTGAGTATGATATGATATTTATTGATGCTGCTAAGGGGAAAAACTTAGACTTTATTAATAAATATAAGAATAACTTAAGAGAAAAAGGAGTAATATTTATAGATAATATGGGATTTCATGGGTTAGTTGGTAATTCTTCAAGTATTAAATCTAGAAATTTAAGAAGTTTAGTTAGAAAAATAGAAAAGTTTATTCAGTATTTAGATAATCAAAGTGAATTTAAAGTAACTAAAATAGATGTAGGTGATGGGTTATATCTATTAGAAAGGAATAATAATGAATGATTTTTATGTAATACCTAATAATAAAGATGTTGTTTTTAATAATTTAATACTTCCATTAAAGGATTATAGTATTGGATTTGATGTTTATTATACAGTGAGTGAAATAAATAGTCTTAGTAAAAAATTAAATATAAGTGTTATTATTAATAAATTTTTACATAAAGAAGATATAAAG
>ERZ1023963.235-NODE-235-length-14262-cov-10.627226_pt1 | contig 14262 bp, 10 predicted proteins | sample MGYA00380427_ERZ1023963 | MGnify/ENA primary metagenome ERZ1023963 (study PRJEB33179, sample SAMN07449061) | human gut metagenome | biome: Human-gut; feature: Human associated habitat; material: Faeces | host: Homo sapiens | place: India:Kasaragod | collected... | reverse complement strand
CCTACCGTGCATAAGTATGGGACCAATCAGGAGTTTTTACAATGAAAAAAAGCAGTCCATGAAGGGCTGCTTTTTTCATGCTGTCAAAAGGCAGCACAAAAACACGGATGGTATCCGAGCCAGTCAGTATGGCGGGCCTCTAGGGAAGCGCTAATTAAATCATTGTCTGCTTTATTCGTGAATTTTTATGCAATGCAAGGAATGGGATGACGCAAATAGCGAGCTATTTAAGGAATCCCATGACGCAGCAGTGCAGAAAAATTCTTATAAAGGCAGACTCTGTGAATTAATGAGTGCTTCCCTGAAATCAGGCGGCAGCGCTAAATCACAGGAAAATCCTGCGTCAACCCTGCTCTTGTCGTCCGGGAATGCGGGCTCATGCTGCAAGGGATGGTATCCGTGCTTTTGCGATGGGTTATCATATTTTTTACGAATCTGCAGAATCCGTTTCGCTTCCCCGGCGCCAGGGGAGCGGGAGGAGAAAATCGGGAGCCTGTATACAGGGATTCGTGATTCCTTTCTGTCAAAGCTGCATTCCGGCCGAAATTATCGCGATATACATGACAGATGGGAAATAGAATTCTTCCATGGAGTTTCCGGATTTCCTTCTCCATACATTTATATTGCATAAGCACCCCTTTTTCACAACCTTCCTTAAAAATTTTACTTTGATATGCAGATAGCACCATCAGGATTCTGTCATTTCTAGGGAAGCACTGAGGAACACTGAAATAAATTTTCAAAATTTTTTCTTTCAAGGGGTCTAGAAATCGAACCCTCTGCGATATTAATAATAGAGGGATGAAAAGACCTCATGAGACGATGAATCCGATTTCCAAACGGCCATCCTCCACATCCGCGGTAAGGAGAAGGGCAGGGGAATGAAGAATCATCAGGAAATTCCACTTTTCAATCCTCCCTTCTTCTACAATCGGCCGATGATAGGCAGAAGACAATGCAGTACCCAAAAAACAGAAGGCAGAAAAGCAATAAGGAAGAGCGCTCGCAGGACTTTCCTCTCTCTGACGACATGTTCCGAGCAGCACCCACGTAAGCGGGAGAGCCAAGGCGCGGACGCCTGATTCATTGGTTGAACTTACCTGGAGACTCCCCTGATAGGCTTTTCTGCTTTTTGCTTGGCATGACATGGATTGTCATGCCTTTTTGTATAATAGAAAGCAGGAAACATATTTCATTATTTTTTCTACGAGCCCTGGTATAATACAGGTAGTAATTGTAAGGGGGTTCCTATGGCTGATATCATTGATTTGAAGGACGGCGTATATGAGAAGGTTATTTCCCGGGACTTTGATAAAAAGCTGACAAAGGCGCTGGCGGATAAGGAAATCTGGGTGGATCGGGAGAATGTGGATGCCCAGGAGGCAGTGGGGTATTTGTCCTCTTATCTGGAAAAGCTGATCCGGCTCTGTCTGAAGGATATTGCCGACGAGAATCAGGACCACTGCGTGAAAGATGAGCTGGCATTGACGAATGAGCTGGTGGAAAAGCTGGCGTCCCGGATTGCAAATCTGGGAGATGGCCATGATGTGACGGCGGAGCAGTTCCTTTTGAAATCCCTGGAGCATCGGGCCAATAAGATTGCTAGAAAGAAATGGGAAGTGCCGGCTACATCACTGGTGAATTCCTTCCTCTTTACCAATTCCCGGAATGATGTATCCATGATTCATGAGCTGAACCGGGAAATCATGACCTGTGACCGCATGGATATGCTGATTTCCTTTATCCGCTTTTCCGGCCTCTCCCTCATTCTGCCCTGTCTTCGCCAGTTTACCGCCGGCGGCGGTCATCTCAGAGTGGTGACCACTACCTACATGGGCGCTACAGACCCGAAGGCAGTGAAGGTGCTGTCGGAGCTGCCCAATACGGAGGTTCGGATTTCCTATAACGTGAAGGAAACAAGGCTCCATGCGAAGTCCTATATGTTCTATCGGGACAGCGGATTTTCTACGGCTTATGTAGGATCCTCCAACCTTTCCCGCGCCGCCATTGCTGACGGTATGGAATGGAATATGAAGGTCACTGAACAGGACCTGCCTGGTATCATTGCCAAGATGAAAGCCACCTTTGATACCTACTGGCATTCCGACGAATTCCAACCATTTCAGGCATCGGACTTTGATAAACTGAGCCGTGCCATCGACCGGGAAAGGGGACGAAAGGAAGAGGGGAGCGACACCACCTATTCCTTTGATATTGAGCCCTATCCTTACCAGCAGGCCGTGCTGGATGCCCTCCGCACAGAAAGACTGGGTAAGGGCCGCTGGCATAATCTGGTGGTGGCGGCGACAGGCACGGGGAAGACCGCTATTTCTGCCTTTGACTATCGGAATTTTTATCAGAGCCGCAAAGGAAAGGCCAAGCTTCTTTTTATAGCCCACAGAGAGGAAATCCTGAAACAGAGTATTTCCTGCTTCCGTCAGGTCATGAAAGATCCGAACTTCGGTCAGCTGGCTGTGGGAAATTACCATGCCGCCCGCAGTGAGCAGCTTTTCATGTCCATCCAGACTTTTAACAGCCAAAAGTTCTGGGAAAAAATGGATCCCTTCTACTATGACATGATTATTGTAGATGAATTTCACCATGCGGCGGCCAAAGGGTACCAGAAGCTTCTGACCTGGTTTCATCCGAAAATCCTGCTGGGCCTTACGGCTACGCCGGAACGAATGGATGGGAAGAGCATACTGAACTATTTCGGCGGTCATATGGCGGCAGAAATCAGGCTTCCCGATGCCATTGAGCGGCGTCTTCTCTGCCCCTTCCATTACTTTGGCATCGACGATCCTGTGAGCCTTTCCAATATCAAGTGGACCGGCGGCCATTATGATATAGAAGAACTGGAAAATGTATATACCGGGGAAGGGGCCCTGGCCAGCCAGCGGGCCCGTGCCATTATCCAGGCTCTGGAGCGGTATACAGCGGATATGAGAGACGTGAAAGCCCTGGGTTTCTGCGTTTCTAAAAAACATGCCCATTTTATGGCAGACTACTTCAACCGGCAGGGGATCAAAGCCCTGGCCCTGGACGCAGACAGCCCGAAGGATGTCCGAAATGAAGCCAGGCAGAAGCTGGAAAGCGGAGACATCACCATCATTTTCGTAGTGGACCTTTTCAATGAAGGGGTGGATATTCCTGCAGTGAATACAGTCCTCTTCCTTCGTCCTACCAACTCCATGACCATTTTCCTTCAGCAGCTGGGGCGCGGCCTTCGCCTTTTCCCGGAGAAAGACTGCCTCACGGTACTGGATTTCGTAGCCCAGGCCAACAGGAAGTACGACTTTGCCTCCCGCTATGCCTCTCTTCTGGGGAAAAGTCATGTGGTCATCAAGAAAGAAATCCAGGATGGATTTCCCCATGTACCTAAGGGCTGCTCTATTCAGCTGGAAGAAATCGCTGCCCGCCATGTACTGGAAAATATTAACAGCCGCCTTCGAAAAAATGAATTTTACATGGACATGGTGAAGGAACTGGCTTCGGCCACCGGCCATATTCCTACACTGGAAGAATTTTTCAAAGCCACCGCCATCCATCTCCATACCTTTTATAATGAAAAACATACCTTTGCCAGGCTTTTGGCTGATGCCGGGCTCATTCCCGATTTTCCTGTGACCGAAGAGGAAGAAGTCCTTCGGAAAGCCCTGCCAAGAGTGCTTTCCATGGACTCGCCCAAATGGATTTCCTTCATGGAAACGTGTTATGAAAATATGCCGCCTGCCTTGACGTAGATGGAGAAAAAATATCTCCGCATGTGGCAGCTCACGCTGTATCCGGAAGCTGGCAAATGGACTTGGCCGGCACCGGAAGACGCAGTGCGTCGTTTTCAGGGACAGCATGAACTGACGGCTGAAATCAAGGCACTCCTTCGCTGGCAGTATGACTCCATCGATATCATTCCGGAAAAGCCGGACCTCCCTTACCAAACGCCTTTGGAAGTATACTGCAACTACAGCAGGGATCAGCTCTTTGCGGCCCTGGGCTTTGCCAAACCCGGCAGCATCAGGGAAGGCGTGAAATACCTGACACCAGAAAACAGCGATGTGGTGACTGCGCCTACCGATGTATTTCTGGTGACCCTCAATAAATCGGAAAAAGAATTTTCCGATACCACCCTGTATGAAGACTACTCCATAGACAGACAAACCTTCCACTGGCAGAGCCAGAGTACCACCACGCCGGAATCCAAAACAGGACAGCGCTATATCCACCAGAGAGACAACGGGACCACCGTGCTCCTTTTCGTACGAAGTGCCAAGCAGGACGCCTACAAATCCTCCATGGCCTATACCTTCCTGGGCCCCGCCCACCTCATGAGATGGGAAGGCTCACAGCCCATGACCATCATCTACCATTTGGATAACCCCATCCCGGCCAAGTACATCACCAAAACCGACAGCGCCGGCGTGCTGTAAGGGAAACGGGGAGCTGCGTACCCATCCTTCCCGCCTGCCCTGTCATTTCGAGCGGAGGCACAAGCCGGTATGAATTCCTCTTTCCTTGAAGGCAGTGAAAGAGAGACGAGAAATCTCCCTGCACTACGTTAAGAATGGTTTATGGCATTTCTAACGACATAGCCCCTTCCCGCCGGGCGGGTCATTCTGAACGCAGTGAAGAATCTCGGTACATGACGTTAATGACTTATAAGCGATTAAATACCAGTCAGCGGGAAGAGCGGCTGCATGACGCTGCAGCCACCTGCCGTCCTGGCAATTCTCAATTCTCAAATCTCTATATTCCCAAAGGAGACCAAATGCGTGAAAATCCAAAAGCCGGAGAAATCTGGCACCACTTCAAAAACCACGACTACCAGATCATAGCCATAGCCACCCATACAGAAACAAGAGAAAAACTGGCAGTCTACCGGGCCCTTTACGGCGACTACGGTATCTACGCCCGGCCTCTGGCCATGTTCCTGTCGGAAGTAGACCATGAAAAATATCCGGACGTCAAACAGAAATACCGTTTTGAAAAGAAAGGTGAAGGAGACGGAAAATCCTGATGAAAACCATTCGTGTGGCGGCGGCGGTGATTGTAGAAAATCATAAAATATTTGCTGCTCGCCGGGGCTATGGGGAATTTAAAGGCCGCTGGGAATTTCCCGGCGGCAAGATAGAAAAAGACGAAAAGCCGGAAGACGCCCTCCAACGCGAAATCAAAGAAGAACTGGCGGCGGATATTGCAGTGGATCAGTTCCTTGGGACCGTGGACTACGACTATCCCGATTTCCACCTGACCATGGAATGCTACCTCTGCCACGTGGCAGGCGGCACCCTCACCATCCTGGAACACTCCGCCTTCCGGTGGGTCAGGAAAGAAGAACTGGAAAAAGTGGACTGGCTTCCGGCGGACAGGATAGCAGTGGAATGGGTGAAGGGGCTGAAAATAAGCCGGTAAACAGTATTTGGGAATGGGGATGATGAATTATGGATACACAGAGAATACATCCTTATGAAAACAGGGCCGTATTGAAAGAGTATTATGCCAAGTACCTGAAAGACGTGAGAAAAGTCAAAGATTCCACTGTGAAACACTACTTTGATGCCTTAAGCTATATTTCACGGTATCTCAAAGAAAAGAATCTGCTGAAAAGGGATATTTATGAGGTTATGGACTTGAAGGAACTGGCCGCGCTGAAGGAAATACTGTACAAAGATCCCGATTTCATTAATCTTAATAGACTGGGCCACCAGATGTACAGCGCCGGACTGAACAACTACTTCCGCTTCGCCAGCGGAGAATTCATAGAACAGGAAAATGTGGTAGCCCGGGAAATGGACATTCCCATGACACCGAATGCGCTGACTGATACCCCGGGAAATCCCTCCGGCACCTACATGGCGAAATCAAAGCATTGGAAGCGCTCCTCCATCCTGCGCCGTCAGGCCCTGGCCTTTGCCCATTACACTTGTGAGCTTTACCCGGACCATGTGACTTTCCTAGCCCAGAGCACCCATAGACCCTATATGGAAGGACACCATATCATCCCAATGGCCATGCAGGCTTCCTTTGACCACAGTCTGGACGTATATGCCAACATCATCTGCCTTTGTCCCATCTGTCATAGAAAAATCCATCTGGGAATTAAAGAAGATAGGAAAGATATGTTGAAAGAAATCTACGACCAGCGAGGCGGAAGATTTGAAAAGAGCGGGCTCATGGTAACGGAAAATGAGTTTGTGGAGCTGGGGCTCAGGTGATTTTGCTAAAAGAAAAAGAATTTGAATTATTAGTCGCTTTTTAATGGTAGCAGGGTAGTAGATTCTTATGCATTCCTTGTCGTTATAATTGTCGTAGAAAGCATTCATATGATATGATTAGATTAAATCATGCAAGAAATAAATTCGTAAATATAGTGATTTCATATTGGGGGATTTTAGTATGAGCGTTCTTTGGCATTTGTTTAGTATGTTTGTTACTGGCTTTTGGTACTATATATTGTTTGTGGTGGCTTGGGGATTATGGTATAGATTTTTCAAGAGAAATTATAATCTTAAAGAAGAACAAATTAGAGAGCTTTTGACATTATTAAAAAGCTATAAAGGGAAATCCTTTAATGAATCAGGAATTTTTGAAAATTTTAAAGCGGCTATGAAGGCGTCCAACTTTAATTCTTTATGGAAACAGTATGAAACTTCTTTAATCCATGTAGGCCCGGACATGGAAGGCAGATATCAAATCTATAGCACAGAAAATGCAGAATACTATTTCAATAGTGATACGTTATCCCGTGGTCTTATGGTTGTTTTTTGGAAGAATCTGGCTGGAATATTTACGGCCATTGGTATCTTAGGAACTTTTCTTGGTCTTACGGTCGGACTCTATGGGATCAATATTGATTCTAAGGATTTGGAAGTTTTAAGCTCCGGAATCCAGCATTTATTTCAGGGGTTATCGACAGCTTTCTTTACATCCGTAGCAGGTATAATCTGTGCTATTGGCTACAATATTTATTATTCCCACCTCATGAAAAATTATAATATTCTGATTGGTGAAGTAGCGGCAGGACTGGATTCTATTTTTACTCATAAAAATACAGAGCAAATATTGGCAGACAGCCTTATTGAATCAAAGCAGCAGACAGAACAGATGAAATTATTCAGTACCCAGCTTGTAACTGCTATTTCAGAAAGTTTGGATACCAGTTTCCAGGAGCAGCTGGTACCTGTATTTGATGAATTGAGGAAATCGATTGACAAGCTGAACAGCAGTGGGGCAGATGCTTTGGCCGGAAGCATTGATGAGAAGACAGGAAAGCAGCTGGCTTCTTTTGCTGCAACGTTGGACAAACTGCAGCAGTCCATGAATCTTGCCTTTGAAAAGTCTGCTAAACAGAATGAGGACAATGCAAGGCAGTTAAATGAGGCAGTAAAAGCGTTAACAGATGCTTCCAATACAGCTAATCGGTCAATTCTTGAGCATGCTGGGCAGGCGGCCAATACAATGGGTAATGCTTTGACGGGCGCTGCTGCATCTATTTCCAAAACCGGTAATGAACTTTCTACCGTATCGAGCAGTATGAAGAAGAGCTTGGAAGAGACTCTTAGTATGGTTCATGATGATATGGAACGACATGAAGCTGCTTTAAAGACAATGGTTGAGAGTCTGCAGACCACAATTTCCAGAAATAAAGAATTAATCAACTCTGCAGGGGATGCAGCCAGCAAATTTGCGGATGCATCACGGCCTATGGCACAGGTGTCGGAGCAGATTGGTCAGAGTTTGGATAAAGCGATTGATGTCCAGCAGTCTATCAGTAAGGAGTTAAATAGGCAGGCAGGCACTATTCAAACGGCATCTGTGGCAAATGCCAATGCAGTCAAAGAAGTGAACGATGCGCTTAAACACATTGAAACTTCCTGGAAAGCATATGAAAATAACTTCAAGGGTGTTTCTGATGGGCTGCAGAAGACCTTTGACATCTTAAATAAAGGAATTAATGGCTATAATGATGCTACGAATAAGGCACTGGTCAAGAACTTAAGTGCTTTTGACTCCAGTATCAATACAGCATTATCCGGCATACAGGATTTGAATCAGGATCTTGCTGAATCGGTAGAAGATCTGAATAAATTTATAAAGCAAAAACTTCGCTGAGGTAGTAATTTATGAAAAGGTTCAGAATGAAATCGTCGCAGGAAGCAGATGGTGACGCTTTTAGTACCTGTTTAAGTGACTTGATGGCTGGCTTATTAGGTGTCTTTGTCCTTGCACTAGCGTATTTTATGCTCAATGTAGGCGATATTCAAAATCAATATACCGGTAATACCGAAAAACGAAATGCCATGCTCAAAGAGATAAAGGCCGAAATGAAGCAATATGATGTCGATATTCAAATTGTGGAAGATCAGGGCATTATTCGAATACCGGCAGGTGTTTTATTTGAATCCGGAGAAGCAGATATTAATGGTGAAGGAGCAGAACATATCAATGAATTGTCACAAGTGCTTTATCGGGTACTCCAAGAGGATACTTATAAAAACTCGGTAGATACCATTTTCATTGAAGGTCATACAGATAGTGATCCAATAGAAAACCATCCCCGGTATCGCTCTAATTGGGATTTATCTACCGAAAGAGCCATTAATACATTAACAAAATTGGAAGAGGATAATGAATCACTGAAGCAGCTTAAAAATGCAGTAGGTAATCCTATTTTTTCCTGTTCCGGTTATGCGGATACGAGACCGGTGACGACTGATGAAGAGAGAAAGGCGGAAAATAGGCGTATTGATTTGCGTTTCACTATGATGCCACCTAAAGAATCATCGAGATAAAGGAGTTCCAAATGGAGACCTTACTAGAAACTCTTTCAAAGCTTAAAGAGAGTGGAGTAATTCTGTCTGATTATACTCGCTTATCTACCAAGGAAATGTTTGTGCAGCCTATCGCTATTAACAGACTTATAAGAAGATTGGGAGATATTTCGGGAAAACCAGTCGCAGGTATTGATGTTAATAAACTGTATGGGAAGGTTACTGCTGCTGTAAAAGGGAAAAATAAAACGATTGAGTTTAGCCATAAAGAAGCCAGATGTTTTCCTGTATTGTTATCTATGGCAAAAGACAATAATGAGGTCATACGGTTTCTGCTTGATCATATTGACTTTCAGAAGTCCGCGTCTTTCCGGCGGGCGGTAAATGCATATTTCAATATCTATGCCGACAATAATATGGCAGTTAGTTCATTGGGAAAGAAAATCAGGTCGGCTTTAGCAAAGAATCATGACCTTATTCATGCAGTACCCTATTTAAGGGGACACGAGAATTTTTTATCCGAGAAAGGGCCATACTATCTGGCGGATTACATAACCGAAGGGGTTCTTGCATTTTTCAAAGATAATCCTTTATTCCCCAATTTTTTCCCCTGGACTTTATTTACTAAGAAATCTATTATATTAGCCTCAATAAAGAACAGCCAGAATGACACGCAGGAAATGAATTTGTTCAGAGAAATTGCTCATACCGATTCTTATAAGAATCTTGTCCCCCGTTTGGCAGAAAATGCTATTTTTGCAGTTGATAAAGGAAATGATATCCACTATCGTAATGAGTTGCTTTTTGAATTAAACAAGGCAATGGGGGATCCAAGAGATGATAACCAGGCATATCACTGGGCCGATGTAAATCCGAAGGCAGTGGAGATTTATCTCTATTGGCGAAAGAGAACAGACCTTGATTTGTTCTTTAATATTATCAGCCAGACAACGGTAAGAGACGTATCAGCTGATAAGATGTGGATTTATCGTAAAAGATTCTGGGAAAAATATTTAAGGGATATGAAATATACCCGTGTGGTACTAGGTCCTGAAGCAGAGAAAATTGCTAATCGTTTATATAGGAGTAAGATTCCCTCTTATGCGCGCCTTGAACGCTGCAGCCCGCTGCAGAGTCTATTCCTTTGCAGTATTGGAAACTATGTTTTCTTGGAAGTCAGCCACAATGGTTCAGTAAGAGTCTATCGAATGGGAGAAGCACCAATTCCCTTTTTTGAAAAAGCTGGGTATAGGCGGACATATAGTTATACCGATGTCACGCAGGCCAATTATGTTTACAAGAAAGCGCATCTTCATTCAGAAACTGATTCCTGGCAGAGTGCTTTGAGAAGATGGATTTTTGAACATTGTCGTGCGAATGGTATGTATTGAGTTGTGGCAGTCTTTTGGGTAAAGGGATTGCCTGATTAATAGAGGCTTGTAAAATGAATACATCTTGGAATGTTACTGACTCAGGATATTCTTTTCAAAAGACAGATTCTGTGGATAAACAAAAATGGGAATGGCTCACAGGTGAGCTTGAGATGTTATATTCGGAGGGCAAAGCCTTATATTTGGATTCTTGTTATGTAATCCCACATGATACGGCCTCGTCTTTTAGCGAAGGGAAAAGACATCTTTTAGGCCTGCCACCTGTATTTCCATATGATATCTATGTAACTTCCCATGGACGTATCGGCACATCAGGCTTCTCCTTTACCATCACGTACAGAGATAAGAATAATGAGCCAATTATCAATCCGGTCATCATCGGTTCCTATATTGAAATTCATAAAGTGGGGACGGGCATGTCGTTTATGTTCAATCATGCCCAGTATGATTTGGTTCGCGAGGTCATACATTTTAATAAAATGGTAGAGGAAGAAACCGATTCGAAAGAACTGGTTCCTTTAGGCTTGGAAATTATGGCTAAAGTCAAAAGCTATATTCAGGCAGCTGATGCAACAGCAGAGCCATATATCAAGAGCACTAAAATAATGGCTCCCGATGCACTCTCCGTTAAAGTAGAAAGCAATGGTGATGGAACCTACCGGGTTATGCCAGTACTCCTAAAAAAGAATATGAGCGGGGAGTATGAAGTTAATGGCGACTCTTTTTCGCGTGCTTATAATCGTAAATTTACTGCACAAAGACACTATCTGGGAGAAGATAAGGTTCAATATGTTTTCACTAAGAAACAGAAGGAGGGGTTGGCAAAAGTCAAGAAACTTGGCAAAGTCAATCAGGAAACAGCAGAAATTATACGAAAACAGCCGCAGAGTATTTTTACTGAAGACGTATTCAATTTTGATATAAATCTATATTCAGATCGCGTGCAGTGCATTGGTGATTATATACGGAAAACCAATCCATTTATGCTGAATGGATTGCATGGTCATTGGCTCCCGGATGAATCCGTTCAGCTTGAAGATGGAGAAGAGTTATCAGACACGGATGAATTAGAGATAACCAGAGATAATGTGTCAGAAATTCATGATTCTATTTTAGAGGCAATAAATAATCAAAAGGACTCATTTTCCTACCATGGGACAAAATATCTTATAACAGAGAAATTGATTGATACTGTTGATGCTGTTTTTGAACATGCGAATAAATATGCCAATGATAGTAAAAATGTGCCTGAGAATCCGGGTGATACCATAAAAAGTACAAAAAATATTCTTATCATCAAAGATAATACTGATGCTTTGGAATATGTAAATAATCAAGGCAAATCAAAAGATTCAGATCAAATGACTAAGTTATTATTTGCCGGGTTACGTCCTGAAATCCGATTATTTCCACATCAGATTGAAGGTGTTCGTCATTTGGCTAACTGCTGGCTGGAAGGACATCATGGTGCTTTATTGGCCGATGATATGGGACTTGGCAAAACATTGCAGGCTTATAGCTTTATTTCCGGAATGAAGAAATCATTGAAACATATGGAGTCGGTCCTCATTGTAGCACCGGTTTCCTTGTTGAAAAACTGGGAAGATGAATATCAGAAATTTGTTAAGCCTGACGTCTTTGATGGACTATGCCTGCTTTATGGAGAACACTTATCTAATTACAAGAAAGTGGAGCGAATTGCAAATAGCGAAGAACCTATCCTGACGTTGGATTTGGCAGGATTAACGGAAAATCATATCATACTGACAACTTATGAGACTTTACGCATGTATCAGTTGACCTTTGGGAAAATGAAATGGTCCGTTATGATTATTGATGAAGCACAAAAAATAAAAAATCCACAAAGTCTGGTTTCTATGGCTGTTCGTGGGATGAATTATGATTTTGGAATCGCCCTGACCGGTACGCCGGTAGAAAATACGTGGATTGATTTGTGGACTATCATGGATTTTGTGGCACCGGGTAAGATGCACAGCCAAAAAGAATTTACTTCCCATTATGTAAAAAGTTTACAAAATATTATAAAGACCGGTGGGAATGCTGATGCTATTGAAGGTTTGGGAATGGAACTTCGACGGGATTTAGATCCTCTTTTTATACGAAGGATGAAAAAAGATGTGGCAAAGTCTCTACCGCAGAAAGCAGTTTCCAAGGTAAAGGAAATCATGCCGCCTGTACAAAAGCAGGCATATGAATCAATTATCGCAAGAGCAAGAGCAGCAAAAAGAACGAAAGGGAAAATAAATCCACTGCAAATTATTAACGATTTAAGAACATCATCGTTATTCCCTAATTTAGACAGAATGAATGAAGGATTATTCCTGAATTTGAGTGCAGAGGATTTCTTTATGTCATCAGCCCGTTTAAAAAGGATGCTGTATATTCTATACGCCATAAAAAGCAGAAATGAGAAGGTCATCATCTTTGTCACATTGCGATTAATGCAGCAAAAACTTAGGCGTGAGTTGAGTAAACTTTTCCAGATATACATACCGGTAGCTATTAATGGAACTGTAGAGGCAGAATCCAGACAAAAGATTGTGGATGAGTTTAATTCTGCCCAAGGCTTTCAAATCTTGATTCTATCGCCGGAAGCAGCAGGAGTTGGTTTGAATATTACAGGAGCTAATAATGTAATTCATTTGTCGCGCAGCTGGAATCCGGCAAAAGAAGACCAGGCTACGGATCGTGTATATCGCATTGGACAGAAAAGGGATGTGAACGTGTACATTCCGATTGCCTATGATTCGGCGCTAGGCGAAGGGGAATGTTTTGATGAGAAATTGGATAAATTGCTGGATTTCAAACGTTCTTTATCAGACGTAGCTCTTTTTCCGTCAGTGGAAACCCAGAAAGATCAAGAGTATCTTTTAGGCTGCGTCTTTAATCATGAGGATGGACCACAAAGTATCTCCTCGGCGGAATCATGGGATATGGATGAATTGGATAGAGTTAATGAAAAGACGTTTAAGAGTATATCGGCAAAACTTTTGCGGAATCTTGGATATGATGTCAGCGTTGCTAATCGGCGAGGTGTGGATTTAAAAGCAGATAGGAGTAATGGAGAAGTCCTGCTCGTACGCTGTGCACAATGCATATATCCAGATAAACTCAATATTGAGGACATCATAGGCATTGCGGATGCGGTAAAAAGGAAAAGTGATATTGGGGCTTTAGTTATTACCAATTCAACATCAATAGACCAACATATTACTAACTATGCAAGAAAAATGGATGTACAGATTTGGAATAGACAAACGTTAGAAAATCTGCTGAACATGCATCCCGTTTTGAAGTAAGTGGCTGAATCGCTCTGTGGCTGGCGGTAATAGTTATGGGAATATATGTGGGCATTGACTAATGATGGAAGATGTACATTTTTAGCCAACCAAAGATTATCCCTTGCCGTATGCTATTAATGATATTTCGAAAGCAGGTATATCGCGGGCAGCTGGACTGTTTGAAACATCATTTGAGTCAAGGAGGCGCGTTATGGGGCATGGCATATTGTCAGGATGTCCATTTCATTTGACTAGAAGTTGGACAAACGATATGACTCTTTCCTACTCTGAACTTCATAGATGGGAGAGACAGAGTGCCAGAAAAGGAAAGAGGAAACGTAAAGCGTCTTCGGTATCAACTAAAAAGAAATCATCAAAAGATTCATCTCCGGCGGAAGGAAAGAAAGTGTCTACTATCTTCGGTGGTAGGAAGCCTGGCATTGAACTGGCCCAGTTACAAAAAGCAAAATTCATTATGCCTTCAACATATAGACAAGTTAGCGGGAATTTGGATACGGTTAAAAACGAATTGCAGAAGATGATTGATCGGCATCATGCGAAAGAGGCTTCTATGGAGGGATGGTGAACATAGCGATTTAAAGCAGGAAAAGCGACTGGAGCTAATTCCAGTCGCTTTTCCTGCTTTAACCTAAAATTAAGATCATAGGTGAAAATAAAGTTTCCTTTATGATATACAATTACTTTCTCAATATTAGGTTCTGTCATAGTAGTGAGTATAACAGGGATGAGTATTCCGCGCTAGGTGTACCGCCTGTCCGCTAAGGTGTACCGTTTGTCCGC
>ERZ1023963.233-NODE-233-length-14338-cov-28.575229_pt1 | contig 14338 bp, 11 predicted proteins | sample MGYA00380427_ERZ1023963 | MGnify/ENA primary metagenome ERZ1023963 (study PRJEB33179, sample SAMN07449061) | human gut metagenome | biome: Human-gut; feature: Human associated habitat; material: Faeces | host: Homo sapiens | place: India:Kasaragod | collected... | reverse complement strand
GCGTTACCATCATCTTGCTCGTCATCATCGGGCTTTCCGTCGTCATCAACTGCTATAAGGTGGCGAATAGTAATCCTGTGAAGTATCTCAAGGATGAATAAAATTAAAAGTAAAAAAGTAAAAAGATAAGAAAATGCTTAAAATAGAGAATCTTTGCAAGTCATTCCGCACAGAAGATGTGGAGACGATTGCTTTAAATAACGTATCTTTCACAGTAGAAGACGGCGAGTTTGTTGCTATCATGGGACCATCCGGTTGCGGCAAATCCACCTTGCTCAACATCCTCGGTTTGCTCGACAACCCTACTTCAGGAAAATATTTCCTGGGTAATCACGAGGTGGCAAACCTGAAGGAAAAGGAGCGCACGGATGTGAGAAAGGGAGAAATCGGTTTTGTGTTCCAGAGCTTCAATCTGATAGATGAATTGAATGTAGAGGAGAACATCGAGCTTCCTCTTACTTACCTCAATATTCCGAAGGCGGAGCGCAAGGCAAAGGTGCAAGCGATTATGAAGCGAATGGCCATCAGCCATCGTGCCAAGCACTTCCCTCACCAGCTATCTGGTGGTCAGCAGCAGCGTGTAGCCATCGCCCGTGCCGTGGTCTTTGGTCCCAAGCTCATCCTAGCCGATGAGCCTACGGGTAACCTCGATTCCAAGAATGGAGCCGAGGTGATGCATCTGCTTACCGAGCTGAACCACGAGGGTACCACCATCGTCATGGTAACGCATAATGAGCATGATGCCAAGATAGCCCATCGCACCATCCGCCTGTTTGATGGACAGATTGTGGAGGCGGAGGGCAATCCGCTTTAGGCTTCTGTCACTTCTGAGGGGCATCCGATGCTTTGTTAGAAGAGGAATGTCATAAATCGCTTGGTATTAGCCTCTTTCTGCTTCAGCTCTTCTTCCATTCTCTGTATTGCCATCTTGAAGAAGAAGCGGATGAGGTGCTCGTCGGTTGCTTCCGTACGAATCATACGGAGGGCAGAAATGTATTCCTGTCGGGCTTCGGATGGGATGATGAGGAGAGGATGATTCAATCTTAAGAGAATGTAGTTGCTGATGAGTCGTCCTGTTCTTCCATTCCCATCACGGAAGGGATGAAGATATTCGTAGAAGCCATGGAAGCGGGCGGCAAGAATCATGGGATGAACGGCTGCTGAAACGATGGCTTTTTCAGTAGATTCCAACAGCTTGGGAACTCTGGCGATGAGTTCTTCGTGGTCGCCAAATACCGTATCGCCTGCAGCCATGTCCGTGGTGGTGTATTCGCCTGGAATGGCTTCTGGAGAACGGTAGGAAAGCGTGTGGCTGGTAACCCGCCTGTTGATTTCTTTCAGAAGATTCTCGTCGAGTGGATGTTGCGTGTTTTGCATCATGTACTCAAAGGCTTCGAAGTGGTCAAGCATTTCGAAAGCCTCGAAGAGAGTCTTTCCGGCAGGAATCATCCCTAATCCTTTCTCCTTCAGTTCCCGGGTATCATCTACGGAGAATGAGTTGCCTTCAATGGCGCACGAGTGTGTAGAGAAGAGTACTTCGTTATATTTGATGTACTCTTCTCTATCCATTTTATTGATGATAAGGGTTTGATATTTGCGTCTCAAATCCTCGTATTCCTTGATTTCCTTTTCGAATGCCATAATCTTCTGTATTTGTGGGGACAAAGATACGATTTTTATGGATAAGCACCAAACTTTTCTCTCAAAAAATGTGCTTGTGTTATGGAATGATGATGCGGAAGGTGGTGATTCCCTGTGCCTTGTCCTGATGGAGCGAGAGGCTGCCGCCGCTTACTCGCATGATCTGGCGGGAGAGGGAGAGACCGATTCCGCTTCCTTCCGGCTTCGTGGTGAAGAACGGGATGAAAATATGGGAGGCTACATCTTCGGGGATGAGACCGGCATTGTTGCTCACGTCGATGATGATGGATTCCTGGGCGTTGGCATAGGCTTGGAGACGGATAAATGCCTTCTTGCTTGCCGTGGATTTCAAATCCGCGGAGCGGCATTCCTGCTTGTCTTCTCTTTCCTTTTCCTTGAAAGCTTCTACGGCATTCTTCAGAAGATTCGTTACCACGTGAGAGAGGAGGCTCTCATCGGCGTAAACTAGCAAATCCTTGGGAGAAACTTCTATCTCTACTTCGTGGTTGCAGAGCAGCGCCATTCTTTCCAGGAAGGGTTCCACATAGAAAAGAGCAGGCTGAGGCTGGGGAACATGGGTGAAACGGCGATAGTTGTTGACGAAAGCCAACAGTTCGGTTCCTGTTTTGTGGATGGTTTCCAAGCCTTGCTTCAGGTCTTTATCCTCTGTAACCCGGGTAAGCAGAGTCTCGCTCAGCGAAGTAACCGGCGTGATGGTATTCATGATTTCATGGGTCAGCACACGAATCAGTTTAATCCAAGAATCCACCTCCTGATTGCTCAGCTCGTGGCTCACGTCGCTCAGGGCGATGATGCGCACGTGCTTGTCTTTCAGCATGGCTTGCGTCTCATGCTTTGCCAGGTGTTCATCCTTCAGTTTCCCTTTTACCTGGTTCATGTGGGTAAGCACATCCGTATCGAGCAACCTGAGGGCTGCCTGGTTGTGCTGCAGGATGTTGTCGTGGTCATCCATCACCAGGATGCCCGTATCCACCGCATTCAGAATCTGCTCGTAATATTTCTCCCGATCCATCTGCTCCTCTCTCGTATGTTGCAGGAAGAGTTTGATTCGGTTGAGGGATTTGTGCAGGATCTTATCCTCCTTAAACCCCTTCTCCGTAGGAAAGTTGAAGGAGAAATCCCCATTATCTATCGCATCAAAAAGGAAGGTTACCTTCTTGATGTTCCGGCGATAGTGGCGGTAAAGCCAGATGTTGACTGCTATTAAAACCACCAAAATCACCAATAAAACGATGATTGCTAACTGATTATTCATCTGATAACTAAAAATCCGTGTAATCCGTGCCTAAATTTATAACCCATATCGCTTAATCTTATTATAAAGCGTCTGGCGGGAAATGCCCAGTCTTGCAGCTACCACCGACAGGTTTCCCTCACATTCCCTGATGGTTTTTTCTATCATTCGGCTCTCCATCTCGTCGAGCGTCTGAACCTCTTCCAGGGGCTTCTCTTTTCTCTGCTGGTTTCCGCCGTCAATATCTTCGGCAGAAATCATTCCGCCATCAGATAGAATCACGGCTTTCTCGATGGCGTGCTGAAGTTCACGGATGTTACCATACCAAGGCAAACTGGTAAGTTTTTTCTCAGCTTCTTCCGAAAAACGGAGATTCACCTTATTATATAAATCGCCATATTGAAGGAGAAATCTTTCTGCCAATGGGACAATGTCTGTTTTTCTCTGTCTCAGGGCTGGCAATTCCAGATGGATGGTGTTGATGCGATAGAGCAGATCTTCTCTGAATTCACCATCATTTACCATCTGCTGCAGGTTGCGGTTGGTGGCGCAAACCAGTCGTACGTTGATGGGAATCTGCGTACTTCCGCCCACTCTTACGATGCTTCTGCGCTGCAGGGCGGTGAGGAGCTTTGCCTGAAGACCATAGGATAGGTTTCCTATCTCATCCAGGAAGATGGTGCTGCCGTCGGCAAGCTCAAACTTGCCCGGTTTATCCACCTTGGCATCGGTAAAGGCACCCTTTACATGACCGAAGAGTTCGCTCTCGAAAAGGGTTTCCGTAATGGCTCCCATATCCACAGGCAGCATTTTCTTTCCACATCTTGTGGATAAACGATGTATCTCGTTGGCTAACACCTCTTTACCCGTTCCGTTTTCGCCCGTAATGAGAATGTTTGCATCGGTTGCAGCAACCTTTTCCACAATACTTCTCAAATTGTTCATAACTTCGCTATCTCCCCAATACATAGCGCTTTGCGCATCTTTTCCACCAGGTTTTCCACCATTCCTGTTGATAACGTTATCCACAGCCCTGTTCTTATCCCTAGCCTCTACCAGCGTACGGATCATCTTCTCGTTTTCAAAAGGCTTCACGATGAAGTCGGCGGCACCTTCCTTGATGCCTGTTACGGCAAGTTGGATGTCGGCGTAGGCGGTAAAGAGCACCACCTCGGTTTTCGGGCTGAGGCTCTTGATTTCCCTGAGCCAGTATAATCCCTCGTTTCCCGAATTGATTCCGCTGGAGAAGTTCATGTCGAGCAGCACCACGTCGGGATGCTCCTCTCTCAGTTTGGCAGGGATGGAGTTAGGGTTGGCGATGGTGATGATGCCATCGAATATGGGTTCCAGCAGCATCCTTACTGTAGTAAGAATGTTGCGGTTGTCATCAACAATCAATATCGTTCCTTGTTTCTTAATCATGGTGCAAAGTTACGAAATATCATAGAAAAGTGGTAATGTTTGTCTAATAATTAGACGAAAAAATGCCGATAATGGCGCCAAAAGTCGCTTTTCCGGCAGCTTTTGGCATCTTTATCGGCACTTGTTTATTCAAAATTCTGATTCCTGATGAGGAATTATTTATTCCAAAAGGGGAGTTACAGCTCTATCGGAACCACTATCTTTATGCTGAAGTTGCGGCCCATATTGTAAACGCCTCTTCTGCCTGTAACCTGGTTTACGTCAAGATACTTCAAACGGCTCAGGTGGTTCTGGTAAGCACGGTTGGTAAGGTTCTCGCCCGAAAGATAGAGCGAAAGAAGGCGCTTGCCATGGAGCTTCACGTCGGTACCGGCATACATATTCAATAAGATGTACGATGGCGTAGCGGTCTCCGTATCGTTGGCTGCGAAATAATGGTTCTGGCGAAGATTGCAATCCATCTGTAGCTTTACGAAGAGATGGTCGAAAGTCTTGCCGTCGCAGACAAACTCATATCTTACATCCGAAACCCAGCGAGGGGCTGGGGTGAATGGCAGATACTTTGATTCGGATGGCTGATGCAACTGAACCGAGTTGACATACGAGAAGGTGTTGCCGATATGCAGATGCTCCACAGGGTGGATGTCGATGCTCGCCTCACCACCCAGAATGCGGGCGTCGCCCGAAGTAAACTGATAGGTTGGCGTGTCGTCGATGAGGACAGGCTGATTGTTCTCATCTGCCAACTTCTCGCTGTAGATGTAATGGTTGATGCGATTGGCAAACAGCGAGAGTTCTGCCGAAATGATAGGCGAAGAATAATCCAGACCAAGGTCGAATTGCCAGCTGTTTTCCGGCTTCAGATTGGTATTTCCCAATTCGTATCGCTGGGTTCCCTCGTGCACACCATTCGATGATAATTCGCTGATGTTTGGAGCACGGAATCCTCTTGCCAGGTTCAGCTTCAGATTGAAATCGGGCAAGATTTCATAAGCCAATCCGATGCTTCCGGTTACTCCTTCAAAGCTGCGCTTAAAGGCCTGGAAGCGGAAAGAATCATTCGATTCAGCATCATCCTCTTCTCTCAAAGCCTCGCTGTGCAGGTGGCGATGATCGTATCTGACGCCTCCGCTCAAGTTCAGTTTGTCTATCTCCTTGCTCACCGTGGCAAATACACCATAATCGAAGAGATGATAGGCTGGCACCAGGAACTCAGAACCCTTGTTTATTGACTGCTGCCACATGCCGTTGATGCCCGTAGAGAACTTCCATCCATTCATTTCCGGCGAGAGATAATGCAGGTCGTAATTCATGGTATGGAGCATGAAGTCGAGTCCGCATTCCTTCGGATTCTCTTCCTCCTCAAACTCCTGACGGCGGTTCTGCTGATAACCCAAGAGGAACTTCAGATTGCCGTCGCCCAGGAACCAGGAATTATCAAGTACAGCCTTGTAATGATGAATCTGCTGATAAGGCATCGGTTTGCCGTAACTCTTGGCATCATAGCCTTCCGGAATTTCCAGTTCGCCCGTTTTCTCATCTCTTTCTCCCTCTACGATGCCCGGAGTGAGATGATAATAATCGAGTGTGAGATGCGAATGCCCCTGGCGGTAGTTCCAGCCTAGAAGCTGCGAGAATGCCTGCTCTCTGAGTGATGAACCGAATACATAACCTTCGTATTTATTCTTGTAGGCATGCGCCATCTTTCCGCTGTAGCGGGTGTTCCATACAAATCCGCCCTGGTTGCCGGCAAAGTTGAGCGAATAATCAAAAAGTCCGTTGTTGGTTTGATAACCCGTTGAGAAATTTGCTCTCATGTCGCCCTTGGCAAGGGTAGGAGCGGAGTGGAAGATGAGGACGCCTGCCATCGCATCCGATCCATACATGAGACTTGCCGGACCTTTCAGAATCTCTACGGAATGAACCGAAGCGGGGTCGATTTCTATTCCGTGTTCATCGCCCCATTGCTGTCCTTCCTGTCTGACTCCATCATTCACTACGACCACACGGTTAAATCCCAATCCACGGATCACGGGCTTTGAAATTCCGCTTCCCGTGGTAATCTGCGAAACGCCTGGCTGGTGGGCGATGGCGTCGATGATGTTGGTAGAAGGTTGCATTTCGAGCTGGCGGGCAGAAACGAAAGAGATGGGTGCTGGCGACTGCTTGAGTTTCTGGCTGCCAGTCAATCCCGTAACCACCACATCGTTCAGTTTCACGCTCGATTCCGTCAGAGGCTGGTGCTTGATGGAATCGCTGGTTTCCATACCATGAAAGCTTGACTTTTCCTTGTTATTATCTGCTCCGTTTATAGCCATAGCAGGGGCTGTTGCCGACGAGCATAGGCTCATCAGCAATATTGAATTCAATATTGTTCTCATTATGTTATTAATTACCTTATTATGTTATTTTTCAATTATTTATAAAAAACTGATAATAAGGTGGAGCACGGGTAGATTTTACTCCCTTCGCCCTGCACAAGCAAGGAGAGCAGAAGGCACGGCGAGGGGAGAGATGGAGCACGGCGATGGCAACCCAAACCACGAGGGATGGAGCCAGATAAGGAGTGCTTTGCAATTGGCAAAGCACACAGTCGTGCATGGTATGCTGCAGGGCTATCAGATGCCCGTCGTGATGAACATGATGGGCACAATCGGCACAATAGAAATCAGCATGAGTTCCCTGCGCTTCACCATGATGGTGAAACGTAACGACCAGCAGCATTGGCAGGTAAACCAATAGCAGCAGCCAGGAAATTCTGATTCTCTTATGCGTTATCCTCTGCATTTATCTACAGTCTATGATGATATTTCTAATAATTTGCTTGTCTATACAGAAATATTTTAAAGTATACTTTGCAAAAATACGAAAATATTTCTAACTATACTTTGAAATAATCCAGGAAAACGGCTTGTTTAAGGAAATTTAATGTTTTTCCTATGATTTTCTGTTCCTAAGGTGAAAAGCAAATGGATTGGGCTTGCCTTCTAGAGAAGAGGGGATTTCTTTGGGGGCTGCGTTCCAGTTGTTCCAGTTGTTCCAATTAATTTTGAGTGGGTTCATATCTTTCGATTGTCCTTTCTCTTTACTTCTTCATATTATATAATATATTGATTATTAATTATATATATAATATATAAATATATATAAAAAATAGGGGTAGGAGGGATATGTTGAAAAATTAATTGGAACAACTGGAACTGGAACGCTTCCTCTTTTTCTAGAAGGCTTATTATCAGATAGTTAATAAAAAAAGTGGCATTCCAATTAATTGGAAGCAGTCTCAGTCTCAGTTGTCTCAGTAAAAAAATAAGGGGGTATCATTTTCCCATTTTTCTCTTTCTTTCCATTTTACTGTTTTTTGTAACTTGTTGATTATTAATTAATTATATATAAATATATAATAGATATATAAGAATAAAAGAAAAAGAGGGGGTGCTTGAAAAATAACTGAGACAACTGAGACTGAGATTTTTGATGCCTTTAGCTGAAATCAAAAACAATTCTAACTCCCTATCAAGCAGATGTTTATGTGGATGGTATTCGTGCGTCTAAGTTTGTCACCTTCTTCTCGTAATCAGAAAAAAGAAAATATTTCTTCCAAAAAAGGGGTGTTTTTCGGGATTTTATTCGTATTTTTGCCCTGTCGTTTGATACGATTTCAACAAAAACAATTCAAAACCTAAATAAACTGTTGAATTATGAACATATTGAAAAAGCTATTTGGTGGGCAAAAAACTACCGAAGAAGTGAGAGAAACGAAGGAAAAGGGCTTCGACAAGGTGAAATATGAAGGTGTTCGTGCTCTCCGCATGCATCAATTTGACCTTGCTGCCAAGTTTCTGGAACAAGCTCTGCAGCTGAATGCAGAAGATCTGGAATGCCGCGACTATCTCTCGCAGGCTTACATCTCTATGGGCGATTTGCAGCAGGCTTACGCCCAGTTGCAGAAAATCTCGGAGGCACAGTCCGATAACATAGCAGTATTGCTGCGTATGGCGGATGTGGCGTATATGATGGAGGATTATATCGCCATGACGGATGTGTGCGACAAGGCTCTGCAGCTGGATGCTGAGAATGTAGAGACGTATTTCTTCTATGCCAGAGCCTGCAGAGGGCTGGGCGATGCAACCCGTGCCGTGTCGATGCTGACAGAGGCGATAGGCAAGCGTGAGGATTTCTATGCCGCCCGATTGCTTCGTGGCAGCATCCTGTTGGATCAGGCTCAGCTTTCTGAGGCAGAACTCGATGCAACTTTCCTTTATGAGCATATTCCGGGCAACGAGGATGTGCTGTTGCTGAAGGCTCGTGTAGAGAAGGCGCAGGGAAAGATGGAGGAGGCTGAACAGACCTACGGTAAGGTGATGGAGGTAAATCCTTTCTCTATTGATGCGTATCGCGAGCGCAGCGAGGTTCGCAGAAGTCTGGGTGATAGTGCCGGTGCTGCTGAGGATGAGGCTGCAGCCAAGGAAATGGGAGCCGAAGTTCCAGAACCATCAGAGGGAATAGAGCAGAAAATAAAGGAAAAAATGCAGCAGATGGACCCCTATAAGGTTTTCCATAACGAATACTGAATAATAGAATTTCATCTTTCTAACTGGAAAAAAATATTTTCCCAGTTAGAAAGATTATTTTTTATAATTACAGGTCGTCGTTCTATCTGATACCATTATCTCTATCGCTATTGTTCAGCTTACGGCTGCCTGTATGGTATCTGCGGCCATGGCTGAAATTGAAGCTGGCAGTAAAGACAAGCATGTTGCCCTGGTCAGCAAGGCGTACCTTGTTCTTCTGCTGCACATACTTGTTGAAAAGTTCATCCTTATACACGCAGCCATGAGGATAGAATACGAATAATCCGAGAATGCCAAACTGCCAGTTCTTATAACTGTAGGTTACGGCAAGATTGGAGGTAGGCTCTCCGCCATTTGTCTTTTCTCCCCAAAAACTCTTTTCCACCTTATAGGCACCATAACCAATGTTCCAATTGCCCGTCATGTACCGTATTTCTGCTCCATAACTGAAGTAATTGAACTCGTGGGAATAATCCAAACCCTTTGTCTTGACATTCTGATACTCGCACATGAGGTTCAAATCCAGATGATCCTTGATGAGGTGAACTTCTGGAGTCAACAGCAGGTGCTTGTAATCATGACTCTTCTGATTCTCCGGTTTGCTCACAAAGAGATAAGAGCCATCCTCCCGCTTTTCGGGCAAGATAGAAGTAGCTATAGGCTTGTCGTAATACGTCCAGTTTCCCTCCAGGTACACAGACATCAGCGGAATGTTCCAAGAAGCCGACAAGGTATTGTTGTAGCCGGTAAATGGCTTCAGACCGCTATTGCCGTCACGCGCCTCAAAGCTGTTGGAATATTGGCGCAACTCGCTCAAGTCGGAAAGGCTTGGGATGTCTGACGTGATTTTGCTGCTCCATTTAAAACTCAGATGGTCGCTAGCCTTTGCCTGTAAAGTTACCTGTGGTCGAAACAGCCATTTGCTGTATCCGTTCTCCCCCTGATGGATGGAAGACCTGGTTGCGCCAACTCCCACCTGATAACTGAACCACTTCTGCTGTCCCTGTAGCTGGGTGAAAAGATAGAGATTGCTGTACTTCAATTCCGTATCAGCATTACTGCTTCCCACATAGATGTTATCTGTGTGGCTGATATTATATTGCCCACCTACCGATAAAGCCATCTGTTTCCAGTTCTTGCTGTATGTTCCTTCACCAATAAGAGAGCGCTTTCTACCAGTTGCATCATAACTGTAATCGGTCAGCGGAGCGTTCTTTACAGATTCATCCGGCGATTTGTTGAACGTATATTCCCTCATACGATATTGGTAATCTGTTCCGATGTAAGTACCCACCAGGTTCAGAGCCAGGTTCTGGTCATGGGGCATGTTGAGCGAATAATAAATGTCCAGAGATGGAATCTGCTCCAGCATTTTTCTGTTGTTCAGCAGATACTGGTCCGCCTTGCCGCTTTCCTGATAAAGCTGGTTCATGCCTCTCACAGGACTGTTGTGATTGTAGAAATTCAACCGTACATTCAATGTATATTTGTCTGGCTCACTAAGATTATAACCCAACTGTACATTATTGGTGGTGTATAGGAACGGAGAATCATAACCTAAATAATTGCGATGTAGAGTTTCTCCTGTGGGCAGATGATAAGTACCGAGACTCTCATAGCTTCGTTCCTCTACCGAGCGATAGGAGAAACTGTAGTTGATGCTGAATTCCGATTTCTTCACATTGTATTTGAAATAACCGTCGCTATTATTGAAACCTGCCTTGGTGCCTTGCATCGTAGAAACTCCACCCACATAACCGGCATAACGTCGGCGGACCTGGTAGTTGATGACTGCATCCAGATTGCTGTCTCCATATTTGAGTCCTGGAACATTGATGAATTCCACCTTTGTAACTTCATCCGGCTGCAAAGCCAATACATCTTGCATGCTAGCCTTGACATCGTTGATGCGTATTTGCACATCTCCGCCCTTTAATGACAGAACTTTGCGTTCTGCTCGATTTACGATAATGGTAGGCAAAGACAAGTTGTCCAACAGATCATAACCATTGGAAGCCGTTTTCACCTGCTCTTTTGTAGGGAAGATGATTTGTCTATCTACTTTTTCTACAACCCTTGCGGCTTCAACGGTCACACCTTTCAACAGGTATGAATTCGCCTGCATCCTCACATTTCCGATACGGGCAATAGGTACCAGCTTGCAAATCGTCTTATAGCCTACAAAAGAAACCTTCATAAGGGCCTGCTTCTGTTGGCAGGGGATGACGAAATCGCCATTGGCGTTGCTCACGCCTCCACAGAGGAAGGAGGAATCCTTCGGGTTGAGCAGCTGGATATTGGCGAATTCTACAGGTAGATTGTGATTGTCTATCAGTCTGCCTATCAGCTTGCGCTCGCTCTTGCGTATGCATTCTACCGTGATGAGGCTGTCGCCCACGGTCATCTGCATCGGATAGAAACCGATTACCTTGCGGATGGCATCGGGAATATTGGCTGTCTTCACGTTCTGGGTAACTGTGAAGTCTTCCAGTTCGTTGTAGATGAAGCTGATTTTATAGCGCTTGGAAGCCTTGTCGAGGTCGATGAGGACGTCCGACATGCTGCGGTCGTGATAGTTGCGCTGGATGTGCTGTGCGCTCATCGCCAGGGCGAACGTGCACAGCAGGAATATGATGGCTGAAAATCTTCTCATAATGATGTTGCTTTTTATTTGTTATTTTACAATCAGCTCGTTTTGTTGCAATTCGATGTTTACATTCTCGAATTGGTTCAGTTCTTTTACGATGTTCTCGATGTTCGAATGACTGTTCCATTCGTAATAGAGGCGGAGGGTCTTGTCCTCGTTATTCTCAAACTTCACTTGTAAATCATAATAAGAAGCAATTTCAGAAAGCATCTTCTCGAAAGCCACATTCTCGAAAGTCTTGTGAATGGCTGGCTTTTCTGGTTTCGGATGAGTCAGGGAATCCTTTGCTGCTACCTGCTTTGCGGAATCTGATTTTATGACTTCCGGATGAGTATCTGCGGTTATCTGGGTTGGTTCCTGACTGCGCTTGATGTAAGTATGGATTGCGGCAAAGGCAATACCCGAAATCAAGACAAAACCGGCGATGGATGCTGCCAGTTTACGCCAGGAAGTTATAGGGTGAGTTGCTTTTTCCTGAAGTTGATGCTCCTGGCTGAATTTCTCCCATTCCTCATCTACATTAATAATAGGAGAGGGGCTTTCAAATGCAGAATCCACTTCCACCATCGTCTGATAGAGTTTTCGGCATTCCTCATCCTGCAATATTTCACGAATCTCCTCATCAGAATACTTCTCCTGATGGTCGATGATATCCAGTATTTTTTCAAACTTGTCCATAATAAATCTGCTAAGGGTTAAACTTTTGCTTTAATTTTCTGATGCCTTGCGCCAGATGCTTATAAACTGCCACTTCGCTGATGCCCAATTCCGTAGCAATCTCCCGATATTTCAGTTTCTGCCGAAAGCGGAGATCGAGTACCTTGCGGGTTTGTGGCGTGAGTTCAGCATCCATATAAGCCTGAATTGCCTCGTACTTTTCGGTCTCCCTGTCTATTTCGGCAATCGTCGCTTCCAGGGGAACTATCGAAGGCGAAGTATCGGTTTTCAGGAGATGATGGACACGGTCTTTCATCTTCTGTCGGCTCAACAGGTTGAGGCATTTATGGCGCACACACACCAGAAGATAGCTCCCGGTGTTAGTGGAAGGCAGGGGCGAATTGCTGGCTATTGTCTCGTTATCAAGACCCAGTTGAGTCTTTCCGTCGAGCACATCGGCAAAGACTTCGCTCACCACATCCTTGCTGGCTGCATCATCCTTCAGAAGTACCCTGGCCAATTGGTACATCCTCAGATAATGCTGCCGGAAGAGCTGTTCTATCGTTTCTTTGTTTATTTGCATTACTTTATTTTCTTTTCTTTTGCCTATATTACAATCGAATTTTCATTTTCCTAACCCTTAGCAGAATATTTTTTAATGCAAATTTTTAAAACGTCAAAAATACCCTATCGTACTTGCTCCTTCTTCAGATGCTTATAAAGCCACAGAAAGGCGGGGATGAGGAAGAGATCTGCCATGACCCACGCCACAGGATCGCCGAAGCAGACACCCGTCCATGCCAGGGCAGGCACCAGCCAGAGACTCACGCCACATCTCGCTATCATTTCCATCACGCCACTCAGCATCGAGAGGTTGCTGTAACCCAAGCCCTGGATGCTGTAACGCAGGATGGTGAGCAAGCCCAGACAAGGATAGAAATAGTTGGCTATGCGCATAAACTGGGCTGCATAAGTCACCACCTCTGCCTCGCCCTTATCCACGAAGAGCATCATCATCTCATCGGCAAACGGATAGATGAGCAGGAAGGTGAAGACGAAATAAACCAGCATCATCCTGATGGAAGCCCTTACGCCCTGACCGATTCTATCCAGCTTCCGGGCTCCCAGGTTCTGACCGCAATAGGTAGCCATCGCTACTCCGATGTTCTCGAATACGCAGGTAAAGAGATATTTGATGCGCATAGAGGCAGTAAATGCAGCCACATAAACTGTTCCCAGAGCGTTGTTGGCACTCTGCAGCATGATGAGACCAATGGCGGTAATCGAGAACTGCAGACCCATCGGAACGCCGTTGTTCAGCAGAATGCTTATCTTCTTATTATCGAATTTTCTTTCTTCTCCCTTCGGAATCAGAATCTGCATTTTCTTCTTGATATACCAGATACAGAGCAGCACGGAAATTCCCTGTGAAAGCCAAGTGGCAAAACCTGCTCCCTCTACACCTAACCCCATACCGAGAATCAGAATGCCATCGAGAATTATGTTGATGACCGAGGCGGTAATGAGGAAATAGAAAGGCTGTTTCGAGTTGCCCAGGGCACGGATCTGACCGGAGAGCAGATTGTAGGCGATAGTGAAAGGAATTGCCGCAAACTGCAGCATCAGGAAGATGTAGGCATCATCGAACACCTCCTTCGGCGTATTCACCAGATGCAGAATCTTTCCGCAGAAGATGCAGGAAAGAAAGGTGATGACCACGGCAAACACCACGGCGATGCGGATGCTGTTGCTTACGTAAGCCCGCATCTTGGCATAATCCTTGGCGCCGAAAGCCTGGGCGACAGGGATGGCAAAACCGGCACAGGAGCCGTTGCAGAAGCCCATGATGAGAAACATGATGGAGCTGGATGCGCCAACTGCCGCAAGTGCTCCCACGCCAATCCATCTTCCTACGATGGCGGCATCGATAATGAGATACATCTGCTGAAGGATGTAACCCAGGATTAGCGGAATTGCAAATTTGATGATGGCTCGCAAAGGCGAGCCTACAGTCATGTCGTTAGTAGAGTTCATTTCCCACTTTTTGTTTGATTTGTGCCATTTTATTGCGGCGCTCAATGGAAAACGTATCTCCGTGGGTTTCCACATAATCGAAGAGCATGAACGCCTTGTTCAGGAGTT
>ERZ1023963.223-NODE-223-length-14744-cov-12.102185_pt1 | contig 14744 bp, 16 predicted proteins | sample MGYA00380427_ERZ1023963 | MGnify/ENA primary metagenome ERZ1023963 (study PRJEB33179, sample SAMN07449061) | human gut metagenome | biome: Human-gut; feature: Human associated habitat; material: Faeces | host: Homo sapiens | place: India:Kasaragod | collected... | reverse complement strand
AGGCGCCTTACTTCGCCCCACTTGGAGGTCCTATGCAGGACCTCCACAGTGGCACAATAACCCGTGCTTACTGTAGAGCCATTTATGAAGAGAGTGTTTCGCGGTGTTTTATTCTGCCCCCTGCATAGGGGGAAGTCCGGCGCAGCCGGATAGGGGGAGGCGAGCGCAGCGAGCCAATCCGCAGAATGCTTATCATACCATATGACATAGAAAGCCAATCCCGTAACGCTGACTTTATACTCATCGCCCAAGGGGCGATACCACAATCCTCAGCGCCGCAGGCGCTGTCGCCCCCTGAGCGCCAGCGAACACAACCCGCCGCCGACAGGCGGCCACAACCCTCGGGGCGAAGCCCCGTCAACCGACCCCTCTGAACCCTCACGCCGCAGGCGTGTCCATAGGGCGTGTCCCCAAAAAATCAGTTTCCTCTTTTTACCCAAGAGCCTAAAGGCCCCTGCCGTGAAACGCAGGGGCCTTTCTTTTCCTTATAGAAGATGGAACAGGGGAAAGCCCCTTTCCATGATGCTTCATAGAACTTGCGTTCTGTGCTGTTTCCGAATATGCTGAGTACAACCGCGGAATACAAAAAGGCATGCCGGAAACGGACAGCATATGACAAAGGAAAAGTTCTATGAAGAAGAAAGAAAACTGATTGAGAAAGCCAAAGGCGGAGACCGGAAGGCCATGGAGGATCTCATGGCCCGCTACGAGCCCCTTTTCAGAAAATTGTGCGCCGGAGAGCCCCGGATGGACTGGGAGGATATCCGGCAGGATCTGGCGGTGTCTTTCCTGGAAGGCGTGAGGGCCTTTACGCCGGAAAAGGGGCACCTATTTTCCCTACTACATCCGGCCGCGGCTCTATTGGGAAAAAGTGCATCTGGTGGAAAGAATGATGCGCTGGAGGTCGGTGGAGCTCAATTCCCTGACGTGCATAGAAAACATAGCCGACGAATCTAAAGGCGGCAGGGATCACCTGGAAGTGCTGAAGGAAATCGCAGCAGACCTTCCTCTTTCAAAGAAGGAAAGGGATCTTCTTTCCGCTCTTCTTCGGGGAGAGAAGGCGGCAGATGTGAGAAAGGCAATGAACATGAGCCGCGCTTCCTACTATCGCCTCCGGGCCCGGCTCTTTTCCGCTCTTCGGAAAGAAAAGGATCGGTTCTGGGACATGGTGAAATAGTGGGCCGGTGGAGACGGCTTCCGCTGTCAGCTATCCGCTGACCGCCGGAAAATATCAGATAGTCAGACGGCAGACATGAGACCGGTGGTATTCCCGAAAGGGAAGGGGCCGCCGCGAGCGCGGGTATAAAGGCTTTCCACACAACCTGCGGCGGAGCCGCGCCCCTTTTTTTAAAATCTGCGGCGAAGCCGCCACCACAACCCTCGGCCTGAAAGGCCGTCAAACTTAAGAACCCTCCGGCCCATAGGGCCGGTCCATCTTAAGAACCCTCCCTCATAACGCTGACTTTATACTCATCGCCCCCCTAAAGGGGAAACGACTCACTACATTTTGCGCGTCGCTGGCGCTCCTTCAACTGGGGTACCTGTTTGCCCAGCTGGCCTGCGGCCTCTTGCTGGTGGCCCTGGGGGCTTACTAGTTTTCTCAAAACTATTGACATATCGCGAATAATGGATATAATAGATGCATGGATAAGATTGAAATTTTTAAAGCGCTGTCAAATGAAACACGGCTCAGCATTATTGAGTGGTTGAAGGAACCGGAGAAAAACTTTCCACCGCAGGGAGGACATTTTGAGGATGCGGTGGATCTGAAGGGCGGAGTGTGTGTTGGAAGCATCCGCGACAAGGCCGGTATATCACAGTCGACCGTATCTCATTATCTTGATATGCTGCAAAAGGCGGGGCTGCTTCTTTCCGAAAGGCATGGGAAGTGGACATATTACAGACGGAATGAAGAGATGTTGGCTGCACTGTCAGACTACTTCGGACACGAAATTTAAGTTGTGCATAAATTAGGCGGGATGAGAATCCCGTTTAATTTAAGGCCTTATATATCGACAAAACGAGATATAAAGATATATAGAAACAAGGAGGAATTTCTATGCATTTTTCATGTGGAATTGTCAGGCCGCCCTATGAGGCAGGCTCCTGTTTTTTACAAGTAACGTCAGGCTGCTCGCATAACAAGTGCCGCTTCTGTACTTTTTACAAGGAAGCACCGTTTTCTGTATCTCCTGAGAGGGAGATACGGGAGGATCTTCAGGAAATAAGAGATTCCGGATGGAAGGTAAAGCGGATTTTTCTGCAGGGAGCGGACCCGTTCCTGCTGAGCTACAGCAGACTTAAAAGAATCATGGACTTGATCAAAGAATACCTGCCCTGGGGCGTTTCCGTTGGTGGATATGGCCGGGTTGACAGCGTAAAGAACAAGTCTGTGGAGCAGCTTAAGTCACTGAAAGAAATGGGATATGACATGATCGTATTCGGAATCGAGTCGGGTGATGATGCTGTTCTCGATAAGATGAATAAGGGTTATCATGGAAGTGATATCGTAGAGCAGCTCTCCAAGCTGGATGAAGCAGGAATGCATTATTCCGTCATCTTCTTATACGGACTGGGAGGCCATGATTATGGTATGGGGCATGCCATCAAAACAGCAGAAGTGTTAAATCATCTGTCGCCTGTCAGGGTACTGGCTTCCGGGCTCTCGATCTTCCCTGATACTCCGCTTATGGAAGAAGTGAGAAGGGGTGAGTTTGTAGAAGCTACAGAGACAGAAAAGATACATGAACTATATACCTTTGTGAAGACGCTTGAAATCCACACGCTGCTGGATGCAACGAATGTCTCCAATATGATGCCGGTATATGGACATCTTCCGGATGACAAAGAGAAGATACTGGCGATGCTCAAACAGGGTGCAGACGAACAGGGAGAAGAGCGATTGCGGATGCGAAGAGACAGCATGAGAAGCCTGTGACCAGGACAAAAATTAGAAAAGCGGTATTTAGATGAAGGCGTATTATATTTTTGACAGCTATTGTGGATGGTGCTATGGGTTTGAGACAATTCTTAAACCGTTTATTGAAGCACATCCGGAATTGGAAGTAACGGTGCTATCAGGTGGATTATTTATGGACGGACATTCGCTTTCGGCATTTCCGTATATGAGTGATACGAATAAAAGAATTGCGGATATGTTTGGAGTAGAATTCGGCAAGCCATATCTGAACCTGTTAGAGACGGGAAGTATGGTTCCTGACTCGAATGATGCCGCCATAGGATTTGGAGTTCTCAGGAGCTTCTTACCCAAAGGAGAACATGTTAATCTTGCGTCAAAGATGCATGAAGCATTCTATTTGGATGGCAAATCACTTTCTGACGTGGAGACGATTGAATCAATCGCCAAATACTATGACCTTCCTGCAGATAAGATTGCAGAGGAGTTCATCCGTATTTCTGAAGAGGGCAAGTACCATCCGGACTTTTATGAGGCAAGAAAAATAGGAGTCACATCCTTCCCGACGCTGTTTCTTGAAATAAACGGGAAGCATTATGACTTAAAATTAAAAGGAAGTGCAATTACCCTCAATGATTTAGAGGAAAATATGAATATCATTAAGGAAAAGGGCGGGATCCTCAATGATGGATACAATACGCCTGTTGCCTGTAATATCGACGGTACAGGTTGTTAATACGCGCACGGCACCAGGGTATTTGCTCCACGTCTCGCAGAAACGCTCGAATTCGACCGAGGCCGCTGAAAAAGCGGTGATTCTCTGAGGAGGAGTTATCCACAGGCAGAAAAAAGCGCATCAGTTGATGAATATTCTCATCTTCTGATGCGCTTTTTGTTTTTGATGTGCGAAAAGGGGCGAAATAGGAGGCCTTTCAGCCCCCGGTGCGATGATCCTTTTCAGATTTGTAACGAATATCGTCGTCGTGCCTTGCAACTGCATGCCAACGAGGCCCGAGGACGACGCGACGTCGTATCCGTGCCTGTGCTTGAGCTCGCTGTTTTTCGCTTCGATCTTGTATCGTGTCCGCACAAGTTCTTTGAAGGATTCTGTTTCTTGGAACTCTGCCTGTTTTTTGTGAAGCCCACTCTTGATCGTGACGTTGTACGTCTTGCTTTTCGCACCATCTTTATAGCATCCTTTTCAAATCCCCTTTCCCTGTGATACAATAAAACCCGCAAACGGCGATGGAGTTCGCCGGGCGTAGGCCGAATGCTCTTTGAGCTGATGACTCCTGCCCCCTGGAATCGGATTCTTTTGAGAATCTCCCAAGGGGGCAGGAGATTTTTTTATGGAGGCATGATGATGAACTATGTATATCCTTTGCTGGTGGCTGCCGGCGGGGCTCTGGGCGCCCTGTGCCGGTATATGACTACCCTTGTTATGGCAGGCTGGATGGGGACGTCTTTCCCTTACGGCACCCTGGCAGTGAACGGTGCCGGGTCCTTCCTGATAGGCATACTGGGGGTCCTTTTTTCCCGGGTGTATCCGCTGCCGGGGGCTGCGGCTTTTCTTATCACCGGATTTTTGGGAGGCCTCACCACTTTTTCCTCCTTTATGAATGAAACCCTGCAGCTTTGGGCTTCCGGGCGATGGCTGGAGGGGCTGGGGTACATGTTCGCCCAGCTGGCCTGCGGCCTGCTGCTGGTGGCCCTGGGGGCCTTCCTGGCGGAAAAGATATTTCTGTAAAAGGTCCTTATATGAATGATATAATATATAAAGATGTTCCCATTGTTCCCTGAAGGAGGCAGTCATGGCTTACGAAAGAATTCATACATCCCTTTCAAAAGGCATCGAAACTATTACATTGGATTACGGGCCTACTCTGAATGCGCTGGACATGGTGATGGCAGGAGAGCTGGCAGAGGCTCTGGAGGAAGCGGAAGGAAATCCGGAGGTGAAGGTGCTGGTGCTTGCCGGTGCCGGCCGGGCCTTTTCCGCCGGCGGCGATATCCGGTATATGAAGGCCCACTGCGAGGAACCGGATTTCTCAAAGAAGTCCATGGCGCCTCTGGCAGGGAAGCTGTCGGAAATCGTGCTGTACATGAAGAAAATGAGGAAAATCATTATCTGCGCTGTGGCAGGCGCCGCAGCCGGCGGAGCTGCCAACCTGGCCTTTGCCTGTGATTTCATTTTCGCTGCCGACGATGCGAAATTTCTGCAGGCCTTCGTAGGCATCGGCCTCTGCCCGGATACCGGCGGCGTGTACTTCCTGCCCCGCATGGTGGGAAGCCACCGGGCCTTCGACATGTTCGTCACCGGCCGCCCGGTCTCCGCCAAGGAAGCCCTCGAAATCGGCCTGGTGAAAGAAGTGACCACGAAGGAAGACCTCATGCCCACTGTCATGGCCTTTGCGGAAAAACTGACGGAAGGGCCTCTCCTGGCCTATGGAAATATGAAAAAGCTCATGTTCGCCAGCCTGTACAAGGGATTTGAGGACTATATGAAGGACGAAGCAGTGTACCTCGCCCAGTGCTCCGGCAGCGAAGACTTCAAAGAAGGCATCACGGCATTCCTGGAAAAGAGGAAGGCTGAGTTTAAGGGAAAGTAATGGGGAGCATGCTGATGGGCAGAGTCATCAGCACGGGGCAGCTAGCTGCTAGCTTCTAGCTGTTAGGAAAAACTGGACAGCCTATGGCATGAGAAGCCATCGAACCAGCAGGCCTGGCGCCATAGGCGAATCAGCTTTCCTAGCTGCTAGACGCTAGAAGCTAGAAGCCCCCGCACAATTGACTCTGTCCATCTGCATGACAAACCGCGGCGAAGCCGCTGGACCTCAAATCTCAATTTTCAGGAGCCCACCATGAACCATCTCACATCCTTTACCGCCGGTCCCCTTTCCATCAGGGTGTACGGAAAAGCGGAGGCAGAATCCATTATTTATATTCCCCAGCCGGAACCGGTGACGGAGGAGGTATACTTCCTCACCGATGAATTCCCGGTGCTCCTTGCCTCTATCGATGGCATGGACTGGAACGGGGACCTTTCTCCCTGGCCGGCGCCGAAGGTATTCAGGGGGGAAGAAGACTTCTCCGGCGGCGCAGACCGGTTTGCCGATTTCCTGGAGCAGGAAGTATTTCTGAAGGAGAGCACCTTTTCCGGCAGGCCCCTCCATCGCATGATGGCAGGCATTTCCATGTCCGGCCTCTTTGCCCTCTACATGGGTACGAAAAAGGACAGCCTTGAGGCCATCGCCTCCATTTCCGGCTCCCTCTGGTTCGATGGGTTTGTGGATTACCTGAAAGCCCATCCCCTTTCTTCCGGCATAAAGAAAATCTACCTGTCCTTGGGGGACAAAGAAAAAAGAGTCCGCAACCCCCGAATGGCGAAGGTAGAAGAAGATACCCTGGCGGTGCGGGATATCATCGCAAAAGAAGGTAAGGAAGTCCTCTACCAGGCCAACCGGGGCAACCACTTCGTCCACGGCGCCGAACGGCTGGAAGAAGCGGTACGGTATCTCATGACCGGGAAAGTATGGAAGGGTCCGCATAGTGTATAGGGTCTAGGTCTAGGTCTAGATCTACAGCGGCTTCGCCGCGTATAAGAGTGCTGCATCCAATGGGTGGCACTCTTATTTTTTATGCATATGACGAAACCGACGGCTCCATGGGACGTAGAAGAGTAACATTGAGATTTGAGAGTTGAGGCCCCGCAGCTTCGCCGCAAAAATTAACCCTCCCTTGCTTGCAAGGGAGGGGGGCCGCGTCAGCGGTGGGTGGGTTGCCGCGCAGCGGCTAAAGTTTGACTCTATTCTTTTAAGTCAAACGGCGGCGGCCAAAGGCCGGGGGATGGATCCGCCTCGCAGAGGTGGGACCTGCGAAGCAGGGGATTCGTACAAATCCCATCAATCCATCCTGCACCTTTGGTGCGCCCCTTCTCTAAGGGGCTGCATGATTGGGAAAGAATTGAGAATTGAGTGAAACATTGAGACCCGGCGTCCCTGCCAGACCATTCTCTTCCCTCTTGCTCCTCTGTTCTTCTTTTTCCATGCATGATTATATAGAATACGATAATAGGTTTGCTATGCGTAATAGATATTTGATAAAATTCCATAATATAGTATACTTAATCTCATCTGATGGGGATAAAAGTATATTATTTATGGAGGGATTCGAATGGAATTGATTCTGGGGTTTATTGTGCTGCTTGCCTGCCTGTTTATGGGCATCAAGCACGGAGGCATCGGGCTGGCTGTGATTTCCGGCATCGGCCTCATGGTGTACACTTTTATTTTTCACTTCAAGCCCGGTTCTCCGCCTATCGGCGTCATGCTGACCATTCTCGCCGTGGTGACCTGTGCCGGCTTCCTGCAGACCTCCGGTGGTCTCACGGTGATGCTGAAGGCGGCGGAACGGTTCCTGCGGAACAATCCGAAGCATATTACCATACTGGCACCGGTGACTACCTGGTTCCTGACGGTGCTCTGCGGTACGGGTCACGTGGTATACACCATGTTCCCCATTATTTATGATATTTCCATCAAAGAAAATATTCGTCCCGAACGGCCCATGGCGGTTTCTTCCATCGCTTCCCAGATGGGCATTTCCGCTTCTCCCGTATCGGTGGCTGTAGTGTCCATCGTAGGCTTCATGGCGGCAGCGGGATACCAGTATTCCCTGCTCCAGATCCTGGCGGTTTCCGTGCCGGCTACCCTCATCGGCGTCCTCTGCGCGGCCCTCATCAGCTACCACCGGGGCAAGGACCTGGCGGATGATGAAAATTTCCAGAAAATGATCCAGGACCCGGAACAGCGGGACTACGTATACGGGGAACAGGAATCCCTGCAGGGGAAAAAGCTGCCCGCCTCCTATTACCGGGCCACCATCATTTTCCTCCTGGGTATCGTATGCATTGCCATCCTCGGCAACTTCCCGGATCTTCTGCCTCACTTTGCCGACGCCAAGGGTAAGATGAAGGCCATTTCCATGACCACCGTCATCCAGATGGTGATGCTCTTCGTTTCTTCCATCATCCTCTTCGCCTGCCACACGAAGGCGAAGGAAGTGGGAAACAGCCAGGTCTTCCGTGCCGGCATCGTGGCTCTGGTCTCCGTATACGGCGTAGCCTGGATGGCGGATACCTACTTCGCCAGCCAGATGGGGGTGCTGAAGGGCTTCCTGGGCACCGTGGTGACCAACTACCCCTGGGCCTACGCACTGGTCCTCTTCTTTACGTCGAAACTGGTCAATTCCCAGGGTGCCGCCGTGGCTATCGTCATGCCGATGGCACTGAAACTGGGCATGGACCCAGTGATGGTCCTGTCCTTCATTCCCGCCTGCTACGGCTACTTCTTCCTGCCCACCTACCCGTCGGACCTGGCGTGCATCGGATTTGACCGGAGCGGCACCACGAGAATCGGGAAATTCGTGCTGAACCACTCCTTCATGCTCCCCGGCCTCACCGGCGTCTTCACCGCCTGCGTGGCAGGATTCGTCATCGCCCATATCCTGTACTGAGTGCACAGGAAAAGCCGTGAAAAAGTAAGAAAACTTTTTCACGGCTTTTTTGATGGGGAAAGAGTTGAGAGTTGAGGAAAGAGAGTTGAGGCCCCGCGGCTTCGCCGCAAAAGCTGCATGCCATTGGTTATCACACATATTGAGGATATCGGTAAGCAAGTGCCCCCTTAGAAAATGGGGCAGCCCGAAGGGCGGGGGATGGATCCGCCTCGGAGAGGCGGGTTAGTGGGATAGCGAGACAGTGAGACAGTGAGACAGGGCTGACAGCTATCCGCTGACAGCTTACCGATTGGATTTAGTGGTTGGAGGGCTTGGATAGCTTGGAAGGCTTGAATACGGCGGGCTTGTTGTACGGCCATTAGACGTCAGATGGTCAGACTGCAGACATCAGACCGGAGTAGCGGCTGCTCCGCATCCATCCTGCGCCTTTGGCGCGGCCCTTCTCCAAGGGCCTGCATGATTGGGATAGAATTGAGATTTGAGTGAAGAGAGTTGAGGCCCAGCGGCAAAGCCGCGAAAGGCGGCATGCCATTGGTTATCAAACATGTTGAGAAAATCGGTAAGCACGTGCCCCCTTAGAGAAGGGGGCAGCCCAAAGGGCGGGGGATGGATTCGCCTCGCAGAGGCGAGACCTGCGAAGCAGGGGATTCGTACAAATCCCATCAATCCATCCTGCGCCTTTGCCGCGGCCCTTCTCCAAGGGCCTGCATTCTGGTGGATCACCCCAACTATTGAGGATACCGGTAAGCACGTGCCCCCTTGGAGATGGAGGTCCTTCGGCCGGGCTCTAAGGTGCTCGCTTAATGGGCAGGCTATGCTCGCAAATGAGCCCGGCTTGGGCATCCTCTGCAGGATGCCCACATAGGACCTCCAAGTTTGGCCAGAAATACAAAAGGCGCTTAGCCTGCCCATCAAAGCGCCTTCCTTTTAGGCCAAACGGCGGCAGCCCAAAGGGCGGGGGATGGATCCGCCTCGAAGAGGCGGTACCTGCGAAGCAGGGGAATTTCTTGATTATTCATCCGATTCATCATCCAGACGCTCCATGCGTTCCCGAATGATATTATCGATATACTGCCCCACATTCTTCAGGTTATGGTCGATATCCAGGTTTGAAAAACGAAGGACAAGGATGCCATATTTCTCTATCCGGCTGCTGCGACGTTCATCATACTTCATGCCTTCCATAGAGTAGTGCTGCAGTCCGTCGACTTCGATGACGAGTTTCGCCTTTCGGCAGAAGAAATCGACGATGTAGTTCTCTATGATGTATTGTCTGTAAATCTGTACGGGAAGCCGTTTGAGGCAGGCATTCCACAGGAGCGTTTCCTGGGGCGTCATATGGTTACGCAATTCCCTGGCCCGCTTTTTTAAATCGGTGTTCTTACAGATACGCATGATTTACCCTCCCTCTATAGTTGTAATAAAAGCTATTGGGAAAATTGAGAGTCAAGATTCCGCGGCTGCGCCGCATCCATCCTGCACCTTTGGTGCGCCCCTTCTCTAAGGGGCTGCATGATTATTGGTTATCTCACATATCGAGGATACCGGTAAGCAAATTCCCCCTTGGAGAAGGGGGACGGCCAAAGGCAGGGGATGGATCCGCCTCGCAGAGGTGGGATCTGCGCCGCAGGCGGACCATCTTTCCTGAAAGCTAGTTGCTAGCAGCTAGGAGCCCTCGCCTGTTTACACGCTGCCTGGCCACAGGGCCTCCCATCATTCCTTCCGGAAATTCCACACTATCACGCAGGCGGCGAGCCAGAAGGCTATGGCCGTGGACCAGAATACCGAGGGGTAGCCCAGCCACCGGGCCAGGGCGCCGGAGCACACCGGACCCGCCACGTTGCCCATGAGGAATATGCTGGACACCACGCCGAAGACGATGGACCTTGTTTCCGGCGGTACGGACTTGGCGATGATGGTATTCGTGCAGGGGGCAATGAGTCCCATGCCCATGCCGGTAATGGCCCGCCAGAAGCCGAGGCTTTCTACGGTATGCATATGGTACTGCATGAAGAAAGTAAATCCCACAAAAATCGTGGCGCCGATGAGGAGGCGGTGGGGACGGATCCGCTCTGTGAGGCGGCCCACGTTCAGGGACATGAAGGCGCTGCAGCCTCCGGAAATAAAGATGATGAATCCCACGATAGTGGCTACTAGGTCCGAGCTGGTGCCGATCATCTGCTTCAGGTACAGGGGAAGGATAGGTCCGATGCCGGTGATGCCGAAGTTACAGAGGAACTGCATGAATGTCATGATCCGGACCCGGGGGATCTTCATGAAGTACAGGATCTGGCTGAAGGTGGAAGACCGGTCTTTACTGGCCCCTTTCCGATGGATGGGAGGCAGGAAGAACTGCACCGAAAGGAGACAGAGGAAAGCGAGAAAGGCAAAGAAGAAGAAAGGCGTCCGATAGCCGAAGGTATCGGCAATGGACCCACCCAGGAGAGGGCCAAACATGATGCCCATCACCATGGCGGCCTGGAAATAGCCCATGGCCCAGGAGGTTTTATGCTCCGGTGTCACCGTGGCTACGATAGAAAGGCCGATGGGGACAAAGCCTCCCACCAGGCCCTGGAGGGTGCGGAAAATGAGAATCTGCCAGGGGGCGGTGGAAAAGCCGGAGGCCAGGGAGGACAGCGTCACCGCAGAGAGGACGATAGTCATCACCACTTTTGGCCCCCGCCGGTCCGCCTGGATGGACCAGAAAGGAGCGGACAGGGCAATCATGAAGGGAGTCACCCCGGTGATGAGTCCCGCCCAGAACGCCGCTTCCCCGGGGTCCGTGAGCCCGATTTCCGACAGGAAAAGAGGCAGAAATGACATGACTCCCACCATGGATATGCCGGCGCCGATCTGGATGGCGCAGACCAGGTACACAATGGACTTCCAATTTTTCATAGCCTCCCCTCCTTTCTGATGTAAGGTAACCTTATTATACTGCTTTTGGGGAAAGAAATAGAGTTGAGAGTTGAGGAAAGAGAGTTGAGGTCCCGCGGCTTCGCCGCCTTCCGGGATGATACTAACCGTTCCCCGTCATCTCGAGCGGTGGCAAGGGAACTGGATTCATAAGGAGCCGTCAGGCGACTGAGAATCCAGTGACACGCTTCCCCTCGGGTGGCTGCATGCTGAATGATTGCAAAATTAAAAATCGCTACAGCTTCGATGAGTCGAGAAATCTTTCTGGTAGATGACTATGACATTTTCTCCGAAAGAGTTGAAATCCAGCCACTCCTCGGCTGGGATGTCAGACGGCTCCGACAGTCAGATATCAGACAGGAAGCAGCTTTACCGCCAATGCACCCCGAAAGATAAGACGTCAGCCTGCGGCGCAGCCGCGGGACCTCAATTCTCTTCACTTAACTCTCAATTCTTTCTTTTCTCCTTCACATACAGAAAAGCGATCACACAGAGCAGGATCTGTACTGCCGAAGATGCCGGCGTGGCGAGACCGATATGGAAGAGCCGGGGCGGTACTTCCAGGCTCATGAGGTAGGACACCGGTACCCGAACGCCGAAGGCTCCCACGATGCCCTGGACCATGACGAACCTCGTCATGCCGAGGCCATTGAAGAAACCGATGGACGAGAAGAGCACGGAAGTGAGGAGGCAGTCGATGGCGTAGGCCTTGAGATAATCCGCCGCTCCCAGTACCACCGCCTCGTCGGAGGTAAAGAGGGCGGTGAGGTGGGTGCCGTAGAAGAAGGAAATGATGAACATGCATACCCCCGCGGCCAGGCCCATGGCGATGCCGGAGAAAAGGGCTTTCTCCGCCCGGTCGAACCGCCGGGCTCCCACGTTCTGGGCGACGAAGGCGCTCATGGACTGCATGAAGGAGCCGGGAATGAGCATGATGAAGCCGCAGATTTTTTCCGACACCCCGATGGAAGCAGACGCCGTGAGGCCGATGCGGTTTACGATGGACATGATGAGGAGGAATGACAGCCCCACCAGCAGGTCCTGCAGGGCGATGGGGAGACCCAGTTTCACGATACGGAGGGCCGTGGCCCCATGGAGGCGGACCATGGACAGGGAGAAGGGGAAGGGAAGGCCCCTCTTTTTAATAATGACATAGGAAATCACCACCGACAGGGTTTGTGCAGCCACGGTGGCGAGGGCTGCCCCGGCGGCGCCCTGGTGGAAGAAAGCCACCAGCAGGAGGTCGCCGAAAGTATTGAAAACCGAAGCGATGGCCACGGTCATGAGTTGTGTCTTCGAGTCCCCGATGCCCCGGAACAGACTGCCGATGAGGTTGTAGCAGATGATGACCACCATGCCGCCGCCGCAGATGCGGATATAGGACACCGTCTTTTCAAAAGCCTCGGCAGGCGCATTCATCCATCCCGCAAAGGTGGGGGCGAAGACGGAGAGGCAGAATGTCAAGAACAGGCCCAGCAGCAGGCAGAGGCAGAGGCCGCTTCCCGCAATGGTGCCTCCCTCCTTTCCCCGGCCCGCCCCTATGTACTGGCCCAGGAGGATGGTGATGCCCATGGAGAAGCTGGCGGTGAGCATGGTAAAGGTCTGGAGAATCTGGGACCCCGTGGACACGGCGGACACATCGGCGGAACTGGCAAAATGGCCCACGATGAAAAGATCCACCGCCCCGTAGAGAGACTGCAGCAGCAGGGCCCCCATGACAGGCAGGGCAAACCGGAAAAGGGGCCCCGCAATGGGACCGGACGTAAAGTTATGGGACAGGGCCATGGAAGTTCCTTTCTTTCAGTCAATATATTGTCATTATAGCAGAAAGGGATAGAGTTGAGATTTGAGATTTGAGAATTGAGATCCAGCGGCTTCGCCGCATCCATCCTGCACCTTTGGTGCGCCCCTTCTCCAAGGGCCTGCATGGGTACGGATTATCTCACATGGAACGTTAACCCTTCTATCGAGGCAACCGTTAAAAGCGCGCCCCCTTAGAGAAGGGGGCAGCCCAAAGGGCAGGGGATGGATCTGCCTCGTAGAGGCAGGACCTGCGAAGCAGGGGATTCATACAAATCCCGTCAATCCATCCTGCGCCTTTGGCGCGGCCCTTCTCCAAGGGCCTGCATGGGTACGGATTATCTCACATGGAACGTTAACCCTTCTATCGAGGCAACCGTTAAAAGCGCGCCCCCTTAGAGAAGGGGGCAGCCCAAAGGGCAGGGGATGGATCTGCCTCGTAGAGGCAGGACCTGCGAAGCAGGGGATTCATACAAATCCCATCAATCCATCCTGCGGCTTTGCCGCGGCCCTTCTCCAAAAGCCTGCATGATTGGGATAGAATTGAGATTTGAGTGAAACATTGAGGTCCAGCGGCTTCGCCGCAAAAGTTAGCCCTCCCTTGCTTGCAAGGGAGGGGGGACCGCGTTAGCGGTGCGCAGCGAACTGCATTCGTAAGGAGCCGCAGGCGACTGAGAATGCAGTGAGTCGCTTTCCCTTCGGGTGGGTGGGTTGCCGCGCAGCGGCTAAAGTTTGACTCTATTCTTTTAGGCCAAACGGCGGTAGCCCGAAGGGCAGGGGATGGATCCGCCTCGAAGAGGCGGGAGCTGCGAAGCAGCTGAGGAAGGGAAAGCCCAGTATTCCCGAGCCCGAGAAAGATTTCTCGGCTCCTCGAAGCTGTAGCGGTTTTGACAGTATCCCCAAGCAGCATGCTGCCACCGCTCGAAATGACGGGGAGCGGGATGGTCTCATACATCAGGTATACCGCTTTCACCGATGTGTCTCTTTCCGCCTATCGTCATCTCGAGACCTAACCATCCATCCTGCGCCTTTGGTGCGGCCCTTCTCTAGGGGCTGCATGATAGGGAAAGAGTTGAGGGTAACATTGAGAGTTGAGGTCCAGCGGCTTCGCCGCAGAAGGCACCACAACCTCCCCTCTTTAGAGGGGAGGGGGACCGCTTGCGGTGGAGGGGTGCCGATAGAAGCGCCGCAGGCGACTGAGGGGGCGTTTCCAAATGTATGCATTTGTATAGTTATACGACAGAAATGGTATTTGTCAGCAGCCCCCCATGGATGGGGGAGGTTAAGAAATGGCCGCGAAGCCGCGGGGTCTCAACTCTCTCTATACTCTATTATATTTATTTACCAAAGGAAACCATGTGTGGAATCACAGGTACGGCGCTATAGAAATAGTATATCCTGTCGTGGCGGTCACTCTTTCCTGCTTTCTACAGGAGTGCGAAGGCCGTCTTATGAAGTGGCGGCGAGGTTCCTGTTACTGCCAAAAGACTGTAACAATCACATGCTATGAAATTTTCTTATACAGATACCTTTAACGTTTACATCTTAGTGTAAAATTTTACTCGGTAGGGAAATTTTACAGAAACAATAAAAGAGG
>ERZ1023963.221-NODE-221-length-14787-cov-17.739275_pt1 | contig 14787 bp, 10 predicted proteins | sample MGYA00380427_ERZ1023963 | MGnify/ENA primary metagenome ERZ1023963 (study PRJEB33179, sample SAMN07449061) | human gut metagenome | biome: Human-gut; feature: Human associated habitat; material: Faeces | host: Homo sapiens | place: India:Kasaragod | collected... | reverse complement strand
TACAATATAAAATAACTAGTACTGATGGTGGATACAATATGACAGAATATTCTTATTTACCAAAAGCTAGTACTAAAGAAGATGTAGCTTTAGCTTATGAAATATCAATTGATAAAGGAAAAACACATACATATACAGTAGAGATTAAGTATGTAAATGATGAATATGTTGATCAAAGTATTGATATGGGTCAAAGTTTAAATGGAACAATATATATAAGAGAATTTACTAAACCAACAATGAAGTTAACTGATAAGTTAATGGCAGATAATCCTACAATAGGTACAAGGACTACATTTACAGCATTCACTGAAACAAATACAGGAAGACTTTATAAAGCAACAGAACAAATTGGAACAAATCCAGTAAAAGATGTATATTATTTTGCAGGAGATGCAAAGAATAACTGGGTTAAGTTTGGTAAAACAACAGAAAGTTCATGTACATATAAAGGAAAAGAAGTAGTATATGTAAATATGACTGATAGAATTCGAAGAAATCCTGAAACTGAAACAGAATGTACTTCTACAAATATTTGCGATGCTATATATATAGGTTATGTAGTTGGTTTAACCGAGAATGAATGTTCTGGTATAGATGTTACTAATTGGATAACAGAAAAAGCAACATGGAATGGTACATCAACAAAAGATATATACTGGAGAATAATAAGAACAAACGCAGATGGAAGTATAAAATTATTATATGCAGGAACAAGTCCTGATACAACAAGTGGCTATATAGGAACAGGTACATTCAATGCAACTTATAATGATCCAATGTATGTAGGATATAAATATGGAACTACAGGTTCACTAGAAAACAATAGACTAAATACAAATGATAGCACAATAAAAACATATGTAGATAATTGGTATAAAAACAATTTAACTGCTTATACAAAATATTTAAGTAAAGATGCAGTATATTGTAATGATAGAAGTCTTGCAAGTGGACAAACTTATTCAACAACAAATAGATTTTATTATGCTCCATATGAAAGAATAGAAACAAATAAACAACCAACATATAACTGTACAAATATGAGTGACGCATTCAGTGTAAATAATACAAGTGCAAAACTAGATTATCCAATAGGATTAATGACAATAGATGAGTTAAGTTATGCAGGAGGAGAATCCAATACAGATTTAACTGCACCATATGCATGGTATTACACTAATGCAAATGGAGAAAGTATTACAAACTTTGCAGAATCTTGGTCCCTTTCTCCTTTCAACTGGGATGGCTCTTACTCGCTCGTTTGGTACTGGGGTGACTCCAGCCACCCTGGCTACTTGGACTTCGATGGCGTGGACTCCTTGAACGCTGTTCGCCCCTCAGTTTCTCTTTCATCTTGTAATCTAATATCCAGAGGAAATGGAAGTCCAGAAAAACCTTACGAGGTTTATACAGGTAGTGGAGTATGTGAATAAAAGAACTCGTGAATTTTTACTCACGAGTTTTTAAATTGCTTACTGCATTCATAAGTGCAAGTTTTGCATAACTATATGTTAATCCTCCTTGTATATATAAAACATAAGGCTTTCTAAGAGGTGCATCACAAGACATTTCAATACTAGAACCTTGTGTAAAAGAAGGACTAGCCATTATAACTTTATCAGAGTATCCTGGCATTTCTCCAGGAGTAGGTAAGACTCCTGAATTAACTGGACCACTTTCTTGAATACTAGTTGCAAAATTAATTAAATTTTCTTCATTTTCTAAATAAAGTATTTCTACAATATCACATCTTTCTTGATTCCATTTAGGACTAACATTAAAATTAAGTCTTTCCATTACTTTACTAATAAGTATAGAACTTTTTAAACTAGAATTAACTACACTAGGAGACATATATAAACCCATTAAAAACATTCTATTAGATTCTATACTAGGTCCTACATCTTTACCTTCACCTGCTAAATATAATCTTTCACTAACTAATTTAATTAAATCTTTTTTACCAGTCACATAAGCCCCGTGAGTACATATTCCAGCCCCTAAATTCTTTATTAAAGACCCAACTGTTATATCAGCCCCAACTTGAATAGGAGTTTTATCTTCTACAAACTCACAATAACAATTATCTACAAAAACTATAATATCTTTATTAATACTTTTAATTAATTTAATAACTTTTTCTAACTTATTAATAGATAAACTTTCTCTTAATGAGTAACCTCTACTTCTTTGAATATAAACTAATTTTATACCATTCAAACTATTTTTAATTCTATCATAGTCAAAATCATTATCAACCAAATCAATTTCCCTATAACTAACCCCATAACTTTTAAGTGAACTATCATTTTCCTTTATACCTATAACTTCATGCATTGTGTCATATGGTTCTCCACTTATTGATAAGAATACATCCCCAGGTCTCAAAAGACTACTTAAACTAATACTTAAAGCATGACTTCCACTAACAAATTCTCTTCTAACTAAAGAGTCTTCGCTTCCAAAAATATCACTATAAATACTTTCTATCTTATCTCTTCCAATATCATTATAACCATATCCATAAGTTCCATATAAGTCACTTTCATTTAAATTATTTTTATGAAATGCATCTAATACTTTCTTACTATTTATTAGTTCTTTTTTATCTAACTCTTCAAAAATACTTTTTAGTTCACTTTCACACTGATTAACTAATGAAATACTTTCTTCATTTATTTTTAACATACTTTACCTCCATCAATTTTAATAACACTATCATTTATGTAACTAGCTTCTTCACTTGCTAAAAAATATACTAGATTAGCCACTTCCATAGGACGGGCAAACCTTTTAAGTAATATTTTATTTATTTCTTTTTCTTTAAAACTAGGATTAATACTTTCATTCATAGGTGTATCTATCCAGCCAGGACACACAGTATTAACTCTTACATAAGGACTATATATATTTGCAAAATTATGTCCCATATTTATAACACCAGCCTTAGATGCATCATAATCAATACTTTCTTTATAATATGAATCAATTCCATTATTACTACTAATATTAATTATAGAACCACTTTTTCTTTCAAACATATTTTTTCCGAAAGCCTTACTCATTAAAAAAGTACCAAGTAAATTAACTGAAACTACTTTCATAAATTCATCTTTGCTTTTTAAATTAATATCATTATCAATACTAATTCCAGCATTATTTATAAGCACATCTAAGTTTGTTACTTTGTTACTTAATTCATTTATACTTTTTTCATTAGTAACATCTAGTTTAAAACATTTACTATCAACTTTATAAGTATTAATTATATAATTATTAAATTCTATCGCTTCTTTTTCATGAGTAAAGTAAGTAATAATAGTATTCCATCCATTACTTGCAAACTTTTCTATAATACTTTTTCCAAGACCAGAACTTGATCCTGTTACTAATACAGTCTTTTCCATAAAATAAATCACTTCCAGCAAGTATTTTACCATATTTTCATCCATTTATGAACTAATTTAAAGAAAAATGGTTGAAAAAGTAAAAGTTTTATGGTATGATTTGACATGAGTTATATATTTATTATGTAACTAGATTAAGTGGAAGAGTTTTGGATTACTAAACCACTCGCGAAAATTAACTTGAATATTAAATTTTATAGGAGGTGTTTTTCGTGGCAAAGAAAGTTACTAAAGTTGTAAAAATTCAAATTCCTGCTGGAAAGGCTACACCAGCTCCACCAGTTGGTACAATATTTGGACCTCTAGGAATTAACTTACAAGAATTTTGTACAAAATACAACGATGCAACTAGAGACAAAATGGGAGATATAATCCCTTGTGAAGTTACTGTTTATGAAGATAGAACATTTGACTTCGTACTAAAAACTCCACCAGCTGCAAGTTTACTAATTAAAGTTGCTGGATTATCTAAAGGTGGCGTTAAAGGTGCTAATGAAATAGTTGCTACTATAACTAAAGATCAGTTAAAACAAGTTGCTGAAATTAAGTTACCAGACTTAAATACAAATGATTTAAATCAAGCTATGAAAATAGTTGCAGGTACTGCAAGAAATATGGGAATAGCTGTTAAAGGACTTAACGATACTGAACTTGAAAATCAAGCTGAAGAAGCAAAAGAGGCTGAAGCTGAAATGGCTAAATTAGATGCTGAATTTGCTGAAATGGAAGCTGAGGCTAAAGCAAATGCTGATAAAGAAGTTCCAGAAGTAGAAAGTACTGAACAAAAAGCAGAAACAGAAGAATAATAATTAAATAAAGTCGAGTAAGAAATAATCCAAATACCACATAAAGGAGGTAAAAATTATGAAACGTCATGGACGCTTATATGTGGAAGCTTCAAAAAGTGTAGATAAAGATAAACTTTATACACCAGAAGAAGCGGTTAAACTAGTAAAATCTCTTTCTAAAAGAAAATTTGACGAAACTGTCGAAATCGCTATGAACTTAAATATTGATACAACTAAAAGTGATCAACAAGTAAGAAGTTCATTTACATTACCAAATGGTACAGGTAAAACTAAGAAAATATTAGTTGTTACTAAAACTAAGGCTGACGAAGCAAAAGAAGCTGGAGCAGATTATGTTGGTGATGAAGACATGATCGAGAAAATCGTTAAAGAGAACTGGTTTGATTTTGATACAATGGTAGCAACACCTGAAATGATGGTTAGTTTAGGTAAAATAGGTAAAATCCTAGGACCTAAAGGTTTAATGCCAAACCCAAAAACAGGAACAGTTACTGTTAACGTTAAAGACGCAATAGCTAACATTAGAAAAGGTATGGTAGAGTATAGAGCTGATTCTAATGGTAACGTACATGCTATAGTAGGTAAAGTTAGTTTTGATGAAGATAAATTAACTGAAAACCTAGTTGCTTTCATTAAAGAAGTAATTAAGAATAAACCTAGTGGAGTAAAAGGAACTTTTGTTAAGAACATAAGTATTTCTTCAACAATGGGACCTGGCGTAAAAATTGATTTAAATTTATTTAAATAAGGTATTTACAAAATTGGGTTTTTGTAGTAAAATACTTTACATGAGTTCGCCGTAGACAGTAGGTAACTAATAAATCCTACCGAGGAAAACTAAACTTTTAAAGAAGTTTTCCTTGTACGGAAAACTTTTTATTAATATTATGAGGAGGAAAAGAATGGCAAGCGAAAAGAATCTTAAACTAAAAAAAGACCTTGTAAGTGAAATTAATTCTAAGGTAGAAAATGCTAGTACTGTATTATTAGTAGACTATCAAGGAATGACTGTGTCAGAACTTAACGATCTTAGACAAAGTTTAAAAAACGCCGGTAGTGATTTAAAAGTATATAAAAATACTTTAGCATCACTTGCATTTAAAGATAATGGAATCAAATTAGATGATTACATGACTGGTCCTAATGCTTACATTTTTAGTAAAGACATCATTGAACCTATTAAAATAGTTAGTGAAGTAGCTAAGAAAAATGAAAACTTAACTATCAAAGCTGGTTACATTAATGGTGAATTTGCTGATACTAAAGTAATTGCTGAATATGCAAGTATTCCAAGTTATGAAGGACTTCTTACAATGTTTGCTGGTGGCTTAATTGAACACGTAAGAAACTTAAGTATTGCACTTAACTTATATGCCGAAAAATTAGAGAATGGAGGAAATGAATAATGGCAAAAATTGAAAACAAAGATATTATCGAAGCAATTAAAGAAAAAACTATTCTTGAAGTTAAAGAATTAGTTGATATGATGAAAGAAGAATTTGGAGTTGATCCAAGTGCTGTAGCAGTTGCTGCTGCTCCAGTTCAAGCTGAAGACGAAGGAGATGTAACTAAGACAGTTGTTTTAACTAATGCTGGTGGACAAAAATTACAAGTAATCAAATTAGTTAGAGAAATTACTGGATTAGGATTAAAAGAAGCTAAAGACTTAGCTGACAATGGTGGTAATATTAAAGAAAACGTTTCTATGGATGAAGCTAATGATTTAAAAGCTAAATTTGAAGAAGCTGGCGCTACTATTGAATTAAAGTAAGTAATTAAAATAGCCTTTTACTTAAAAGGCTTTTTTGCGTATATATAAAGTGGAAAATATAAAAAATAGAATACTTAATAATTATTTAAGTTTTGATGGAAAAGAAAAAAAGGACTTAAAAAAATATTAAAGTAATGAAAGGAGTATGTTATGGAACATTATTTTACAAATAACGAAAATTTAAAAAGTGAATTTAGGAGTGTAAAGTATGTTTATAACGATACTCCTTTTACATTTACTAGTGATTTAGGAGTATTTTCTAAAGATAAAGTTGACTATGGTAGTAAATGCCTTTTAGAAATAATTCTAAATAAAGAAAGTAAAAACAAAAAAATACTTGATGTAGGATGTGGATATGGCTTTATTGGGATAGTTTTAAGTAAAATATTAGATAGTGAAGTTGATATGATAGATGTTAACAAAAGAGCAGTTCATTTATCAAACATGAACATTAAAAGTAATGAAGTAAATGCTAAGTCTTTTATAAGTGATGCATACATATCAATTACAAAAAAATATGATGTAATTGTTACAAATCCACCGATAAGGGCAGGTAAAAATAAAGTTTTAGAAATACTTATTAATGCAAAAGACCATTTAACAGAAGATGGAACACTTTACTATGTAATAAGAAAAGATCAAGGTGCTAAAAGTATTACTAAAACACTTGATAATTACTATAAAACTGAACTGTTAGATAAAAATAAAGGTTTCTACATCTATAGTGCAAAAAAACTTTAAGAAATTAACTTTAGGTAGTTGACTTCTTTACAAAAATCAAGTAAAATTATATATTGCGATACATGTAGTTTCTTGACTGAATGTGTTTTAAATCTAAGGGATTGGGGTGACTAATTTTGGCTTATAAAGTTGAAAAATTCGGTACAAAGAGAGAAAGAAGAAATTTCTCAAAATTAAGAAACAAATTTGAACTTTCAAACTTGCTTGAAATTCAAAAAGATTCGTTTCAAAAATTTTTGGATGAAGGGATAAAAGAGGTATTTGATGACATTTTTCCAGTGGAGAGTTTCAGTGGAAGTTTATCGCTTGAATTTGGTGATTATACTTTAGAACCTCCTAGATACAGTGTAACTGAATCAAAAGAAAGACGTGTTACATATGCTGCACCATTAAAAGTAAAAGCAAGATTATTTATTAATGAAACAGGTGAAGTAAAAGAACAAGAAGTATTTTTAGGTGACATTCCACTAATGACAGAAAATGCAAGTTTCATTGTTAACGGAGTTGAAAGAGTTATAAACTGTCAACTTGTTCGTTCTCCATCTATTTATTTCAAACGTGAAATAGATAAAAATGGAAGAAACATAATTACTAACGAAGTAATTCCTAGTAAAGGTACTTGGTTAGAGTATGAACTTGATGCTAGAAATATTTTCTATGTAAGAATAGATAGAACAAGAAAAGTAACTATCACAACTTTCTTGCGTGCATTAGGTTTATCAAGTGATGACGACATTCTAAAAGTATTTGGAGAAGACGAAATTCTTGTTAATACTTTAGAAAAAGACTCAACAAAGAATACTGATGAAGCATTAATTGAAATTTATGAAAAATTAAGACCAGGTGAACCTGCAACACTTGATTCTTCTAAGAACCAATTAATTACTAGATTCTTTGATAAATTTAGATATGATTTAGCAAAAGTAGGTAGATACAAATTTAATAGAAAATTAAATGTAATGGATAGACTACTTAATAATTGTATTGGAGAAGATATAGTAGTAGATGGTGTTACATACATCAAAAAAGGTGAAGTTGTAACTAAAGAAAAACTTGAAGAATTAAAGCCTATCTTTGAAAATGGTTATGGTGTTCATGAAGTTAAAATTAATGAAGAACTAGATACATATAATAAAGTACAAGAAGTACTTGTGTATGCTAACGATGGAAGTGATAAATTACTTAAAGTTATAGGTAATGATCAAAGTATTGATACCAAACGTTTAACAATAAGTGATATATACGCTTCAGTTTCATACTATATTAATTTACATTATGGAGTAGGAAATTATGATGAAATAGACCACTTAGCTAATAGACGTGTTAGACAAGGTGGAGAATTAATACAAAACCAATTTAGAGTTGGTATTGCTAGAATGGAAAGAGTTATTCGTGAAAGAATGACTACACAAGATATTGATACAGTAACTCCTAAAACATTAATTAATATTAGACCAGTTACTGCTGCATTAAAAGAATTCTTTGGAAGCAGCCAATTATCTAAATTCATGGATCAAATAAATCCACTAGCAGAATTATATGATAAACGTAAACTAAGTGCTCTAGGACCTGGCGGTTTATCAAGAGATCGTGCAGGAATGGAAGTTCGTGACGTAAACTCTAGTCACTATGGTAGAATTTGTCCAGTAGAAACTCCAGAAGGACAAAATATTGGACTTATTACAAGTTTAGCAGGATATGCAAAACTAAATGAATATGGTTTCATAATGACACCTTATAGAAAAGTAGTAAATGGAGTACTTACAGATGAAATAGTTTACATGACTGCAGATGAAGAAGAAAGTTATTATATTTGTCCAGCAACAATTAAAGTTGGAGAAAATAATGCTATCATGGAAGATAATGTTCCAGTTAGATTTAATAGAGATAACTTAGTTGTTTCTAAAGATAAAGTAGACTTTAGTGATGTAAGTCCTAGTCAAATAGTATCAATTACAACAAGTTGTATACCATTCTTGGAACACGATGATGCTAACCGTGCACTAATGGGTGCTAACATGCAGCGTCAAGCAGTACCTCTAATGAAAACAGAAGCACCAATTGTTGCAACTGGTGTTGAATACTATGCAGCAAATGATTCAAGTGCAGTAGTTAAAACTAAAATAGATGGTGTAGTAGATTATGTTGATGCTAAAAGAATAGTAGTAAAAAATAGTAAAGAAAAAGCAGAATATCAATTAATGACATTTGAAAGAAGTAATGCTGAAACTTGTTATACTCAAAGACCAATAGTTCATGTGGGTGATAAAGTTAAAGCTGGAGACATAATAGCAGATGGACCTAGTACAAATGATGGAGAAATGTCATTAGGTAAAAACTTAACAGTAGCATTTATGACTTATAATGGGTATAACTATGAAGATGCTGTTATCTTAAACGAGAGAATAGTAAAAGATGATGTATTAACAAGTGTACATGTTGAAATGCTAGAAGTAGAAGCAAGAGATACAAAACTTGGACCAGAAGAGTTTACAAGAGATATTCCAAACGTAAGTGAAGAAGCACGAAAGAACTTAGACAAAGAAGGTATTATAAGAATTGGTACTGAAGTCAAAGAAAATGATATTCTAGTTGGTAAAATAACTCCAAAAGGTGTTCAAGAATTAACTAGTGAAGAAAAATTATTACATGCAATATTTGGTGAAAAAACTCGTGAAGTAAGAGATACTTCTTTAAGAGTACCACATGGTTCTAGCGGTATAGTACACGATGTACAAGTATTCACAAAAGATAATTCTGATGAGTTACCAGCAGGTGTAATTAAAATTATAAGAATATACTTAATAAAGAAAAGAAAAATGCAAGTCGGAGACAAGATGAGTGGACGTCATGGTAACAAGGGTGTAGTAAGTTTAGTATTACCAGAAGAAGATATGCCTTACTTACCAGATGGTAGAACTGTAGATGTTATATTAAACCCATTAGGTGTTCCATCTCGTATGAATCTAGGACAAATATTAGAAGTTCACTTAGGTATGGCTGCTAAAACATTAGGTGTACATATTGCAACTCCAGTATTTGATAGTGCAACTGAACAAGATATAGTTGATATGACTAAAGAAGCAGGACTAGACCCTGACTATAAGACTTGGTTATATGATGGACGTACTGGTGAAAAATTCCATAAACGTGTAAATGTCGGAGTCATGTACATGATTAAACTTAACCACATGGTTGATGATAAGATGCATGCAAGAAGCACTGGACCTTATAGTTTAGTAACACAACAACCTCTAGGTGGTAAAGCACAATTTGGTGGTCAAAGATTTGGTGAAATGGAAGTTTGGGCATTATATGCATATGGTGCTGCTCATATCTTACAAGAAGTTCTAACAATTAAATCAGATGACGTAGTAGGACGTGTTAAAGTTTATGAACAACTTGTAAAAGGTAAACCAGTAGATCAAGCAGGAGTTCCAGAATCATTTAGAGTATTAATTAAAGAATTCCAAGCATTAGGTCTAGACATTAGTGTATTAACTAAAGATGGACTAAAAGATTTAAGAGAACTTGAAAGTGCTGAAGAAAGCGATGATGCTCCAGTATCAATAGAAGAAATTGATACAAATAGTAAAGAAGATTTCACAAGTGACTTTGATAAAGAAGACGAAGAAGATGAAGAAGACTTCAATTTAGATGATGAAGAAAGTGATGACTTTGAACTTGATGATATGGAACTAGATGATGAAGAAGATATGGAGGGTGAATAATTATGATGGATGTTAATATGTTTGAAGGAATTAGAATTGGTATAGCTAGTCCTGATAAAATACGTTCATGGAGTTATGGAGAAGTTAAAAAGCCCGAAACTATTAACTATAGAACACTTCGTCCTGAAAGAGATGGATTATTCTGTGAAAAAATTTTTGGACCAACAAAAGACTTTGAATGTGCTTGTGGTAAATATAAAAGATTAAGATATAAAAATGTAGTGTGTGATAGATGTGGAGTTGAAGTTACTCGTTCTAACGTAAGACGTGAAAGAATGGGACATATTGAACTTGCAACTCCAGTTGCACACATCTGGTATACTAAAGGAGTTCCTCCTAAAATAGGATTAGTACTAGATAAAAGTCCAAGAGATATAGAAGAAGTAATATACTTCGTTAGTTATATAGTACTTGACCCAGGTAAAGCTCCACTTGAGAAAAAGCAAATCTTAAGTGATAAAGAATACCGTGCATATTATGAAAAATATGGTAACTCATTTAAAGTAGGAATGGGTGCAGAAGCAATTAAAACTTTACTTTGTGAAGTAGATCTTGAAAAAGAAAGAGATACTTTAAAGAAAGAAATAGATGGAAGTGTTGGACAAAAGAAATTAAGACTTGTTAAAAGACTTGACTGTATAGAAAGTTTCATCGAAAGTGGTAACCGTCCAGAATGGATGATACTAGATGTACTTCCAGTATTACCTCCAGAATTAAGACCTATGTTACAACTTCCTGGTGGAAGATTTACAACAAGTGACTTAAATGACTTATATAGAAGAATTATAAATAGAAATAATCGTTTAAAGAAATTACTTGAACTAGGTGCACCTACAATAATCGTACAAAATGAAAAACGTATGTTACAAGAAGCAGTTGATGCATTAATAGATAATGGTAGACGTGGAAGAAGTGTAAGTGGCGTAGGAAATCGTCCATTAAAAAGTTTAAGTTCTATGCTAAAAGGTAAACAAGGAAGATTTAGACAAAACTTACTTGGTAAACGTGTAGACTATTCAGGCCGTAGCGTTATCGCTGTTGGACCAACTCTAAAAATGTATGAATGCGGTGTACCAAAAGAAATGGCTCTAGAACTATTTAAACCACATGTTATTCATGAAATAGTTGAAAGAGAACTTGCTCACAACATAAAAGGTGCTAAAAAATTAATTGATGCACAAGATGAAAGAATTTGGGATATTGTTGAAGATGTAATTCACGAACATCCAGTAATGTTAAATCGTGCACCTACACTTCACAGATTAGGTATTCAAGCATTTGAACCTAAACTAGTTGGTGGTAAAGCTATGAGACTACATCCTCTAGTATGTACAGCATTCAACGCTGACTTCGATGGAGACCAAATGGCTATACACGTTCCACTTAGTGAAGAAAGTCAAGCAGAAGCAAGACTATTAATGCTAGGTGCAAACAATATATTATCACCAAAAGATGGAAGTCCAATTGTTACTCCAGGACAAGATATGGTATTAGGTAACTATTACTTAACTCTTGAAATTGCTGGACTTGAACATGAAGGTAAAGCATACAAAAATTCTAACGAAGCCTTAATGGATTATGAAAGAAGAAATATAACTTTACATACAAGAATATGTATTCCTGCTAAAAGTTTTAAACATAAAGTATGGACAGATGAAAATACTGAAAAATATTTAGTAACTACACCTGGTAAAATTATATTTAATGAAATACTTCCAGATGCATTTCCTTATGTAAATGAAGCAACAAAAGAAAACTTTGAAGGATTAACACCTGATAAATACTTCCTAGAAAAAGGAACTGATTTAGTTAATGCTGTTAAAGATATGCCAGTGGTAAAAGGATTTGTAAAGAAGGACTTAGAAAACTTAATTGCGCAAATATTTAAGAGATTTAAAACAACTGAAACAAGTATATTCCTAGATAAGTTAAAGAATCAAGGATTTAAATATAGTACTTTATCTGGTATAACATTTAGTTTAAGTGATATTCCAGTATCAGATTACAAAGAAAAGATTATAAGCGAAACACAAGATACAGTAAATAAAGTAAATAAACAATTTAATCGTGGATTAATAACTGATGAAGAAAGACATAGAAAAGTAGTTGATTTATGGCTTGCTGCTACTAAAGATGTACAAAAAGCCGTAATGGATGAAATGGATAGAGAAAAAGATAGTAACCCACTAGCAATGATATTTACATCTAAAGCTCGTGGTAATGCTTCTCAATTAGGACAACTTAGTGGTATGCGTGGTATAATGGCTAAACCAGATGGTGAAGAAGTAGAAATTCCTATTACTGCATCATTTAAAGAAGGTCTAGATGTTCAAGAGTTCTTCTTAAGTTCTCACGGATCACGTAAAGGTACAGCAGATACAGCACTTAAAACAGCTGATGCTGGTTACTTAACACGTAGACTTGTTGATGTTGTACAAGACTTAATAATAAAAGAAGAAGACTGTGGTACTATTCAAGGACTTGAAGTTAGTGCATTTGTAGATGACAAGTCTGGTAGTGTACTAGAAAGTTTTGAAGAAAGAATAGTAGGAAGATTCACAAATCAAAAAGTAATAAATCCTGAAACTAAAGAATTGATTGTAGATAAAGGAGAATTAATTACTGAACAAATAGCAAAAAAGATTATTAAAGCCGGAATTGAAAAGATAGAAATAAGAAGTGTCTTAACTTGTAAGACAGTTAATGGATTATGTCAAAAATGTTATGGTAGAAACCTTGCAACTGGTAATGTAGTTGAAGTAGGTGAAGCAGTAGGTATTATGGCTGCACAAAGTATTGGTGAACCTGGTACACAACTTACAATGCGTACATTCCATACTGGTGGTGTTGCAGGAGCAGATGATATAACTCAAGGTCTTCCTCGTGTAGAAGAATTATTTGAAGCAAGAATTCCAAAAGCTAAAGCTACTATTGCTGAAATAAGTGGTAAAGTAACTAAAATTCAAGAAGAAAAAGGTAAATACAAGATTTACATTACAAATGATGTTGAAGTTAGAGAACATGTAACACTTTATAATGCTAAATTAAGAGTAGAAAAAGGTCAAACTGTTGAAGCAGGTCAACCATTAACTGAAGGAAGTATAAGTCCTAAAGAATTACTTGCTGTAACAGATCCAACTACTGTACAAGAATATATCTTAAGAGAAGTTCAAAAAGTTTATAAATCACAAGGTGTTGACGTTTCAGATAAACATATAGAAACTGTTGTAAAACGTATGATTAGTAAAATTCGTATTGTTGATGCTGGAGACACAGACTTTGTTGAAGGTACAAGTGTATCTCTAAGAGAATTTGGTGAAAGAAATAAACCATATATCTTAGAAGGTAAGATACCTGCAACTGGTAAGGCTGTAATGTTAGGTATAACAAAAGCAAGCCTAGAAACAGATTCATTCCTAAGTGCTGCATCATTCCAAGAAACAACAAGAATATTAACAGATGCTGCAGTAAGAGGTAAAATTGATCACTTAAGCGGATTAAAAGAAAATGTTATCTTAGGTAAACTAATACCTGCAGGAACTGGTGCTAAACAATATAGAGACATCGAACTAGAACTTCAAAAGGAATTCTTAAGTGATGATCCAACTGAAGCTTTAGAAGAAACATTTATGGCTGAAACAGAAAATAAGACTGATGAAGTAATAGATGAAGTTAACGAAGAAGCTAAAGAAGAAATACTAAGTGAAGAAGAGTAAAATCTTCTTCATTTTTAAATTAGCAATTTTATATTGAATTATTAATTATTTTTTGATACAATGTATACATGAAGAGATTCTTCATAAAATAAAAAGGAACATTCATTGATCAAATGTATACCTTTTCAATTATAGGTTGACATTTATCTGTACTTTAACAGATAGATGTCTTTTTTTCTTTTTAGAAAGAAAAAATATAGCCAAAATACTTGTAATATAAAATTATTTTTGGTAAAATTTACTTATAAGATAGAAGGAGGACACAAAATATGACTAATAATTATGTAAATAAATTAAGTTATATTTCACCATTAGTACAAAATAAAGTACTAAACGGGGGGGGGTATTATCTTCTAACTAACTTGAAAGTAGAGAATTTTTTGCATGAAATAAATGGATAGGTGAGGTCTACCCATTTTTTTGTTGTGTAATGAAAGGAGTTCATGTTTATGCAGAAAAAACAAACAATATTAGTAGTTGCTAGTTTACTAGTAGTAGTACTAAGTGTAACACTAGCATATTTTACAGCACAAATAATTGGAGAAGGGAAAAACATTTCAGTAAGTAGTGCTGACTTGAAAATAGTATTTACTGATACAGATGGTAATA
>ERZ1023963.220-NODE-220-length-14898-cov-10.254127_pt1 | contig 14898 bp, 15 predicted proteins | sample MGYA00380427_ERZ1023963 | MGnify/ENA primary metagenome ERZ1023963 (study PRJEB33179, sample SAMN07449061) | human gut metagenome | biome: Human-gut; feature: Human associated habitat; material: Faeces | host: Homo sapiens | place: India:Kasaragod | collected... | reverse complement strand
GAAGGGGGGTTTCTCTGCTTCTTCAGGGACGGTCCTGATAGTGGCTGCGGATGGTATAATAATGAAATGAATAGAAACCGCCCTCGTTCCTTCCGGCTGGCGCCGGAAGTCTTGCGGATCAGTATTTCTAAAGAATGGAGAAACCTATGGTAACAGAAGAATTACAGAAAAAACAGGATCATCTGGAAGCATATCTGAAACAGCTGGGCAGCGTGGTGCTGGCCTTTTCCGGCGGCGTGGACTCCACCTATCTCATGCATGAAGCCCGGAAGGTGCTGGGGGACAGGGCCATGGCAGTCACCATGAACCTGGCGTCGGTACCGGAAAGGGAAGTGGCAGACGCCATTGAATACTGCCGCAGGGAAGGCATCCGGCAGGAAGTGGTGAAAATGGACCAGTTCGGCATTGAAGGATTTGCAGAAAATCCTTCGAACCGCTGCTATCTCTGCAAACATTTCCTTTTCAGCTCCCTTAAAAAAATCGCAGAAAAGGAAGGCTTTGCCTATGTCATCGACGGCACGAACCTCAATGATGCCTCCCAGTACCGGCCGGGACTCAAGGCCCTTGGGGAACTTGGCATCAGGAGCCCTCTCCGTCATGCCGGCCTCTACAAGGCAGACATCCGTGCTCTGTCCAAAGAAGCGGGCCTTCCCACCTGGAGCAAACCATCCTTTGCCTGCATGGCCACCCGTTTCCCCTATGGAGAAACCATTACAGAGGACAAGCTCTCCATGGTGGAAAAAGCGGAGGATTTCCTTTTCTCCAAAGGCTTCAAGCAGTTCCGGGTGCGGCTTCATGAAGGAAATCTGGCCCGCATCGAAGTACTGCCTGAGGATTTGTGGAAACTTTTCCGCATCCACGAGGAAGTGGTGCGCACCTTCCACAGCCTGGGCTTTGCCTATGTAACCATGGACCTTCAGGGCTACCGCATGGGCAGCATGGACGAAGTGCTGTAAGGGTCGCCTTCGGCGGCTCGGGTTCTTAAGATGGACCGGCCCTTTTGAGCCGGAGGGTTCTTAGGTTTGACGGCCCTTTGGGCTGAGGGTTGTGGTATCGCCCTATGGGGCGATGAGTATGAAGTCAGCGTTACGGGATTGGCCTTTCTGTGTCATAGGGGCAGCGGATAGCCGACAGCGGTCTTTACCGTCCCGCCAGCCCCACCCATTATTGTCATTGATGTACATATAAAGGATTTCATCATGGATATGAAAGACATACTGCAAAAGGTAGCCTCCGGCGCCCTGCGCCCGGAAGAAGCGGAGGCGCTTCTCCGGAAAAATCCGGCAGACCGGCCCTATGAAGAAATGGGATTTGCCAAGCTGGATACAGACAGAAAGGCCCGGTCCGGCTTTGCGGAAGTGGTATACTGCCAGGGTAAGTCTGACGCCTTTATCGGGCAGATTTTTAAGAAACTTTACGAAACGGAAGGGGAAGTCTTCGGCACCCGGGCTTCTCCTCACCAGTATGAACTGGTAAAGAAAGTGCTGCCTTCCATTTCCTATGATCCTATTTCCCATATTCTGAAGCAGGAAAAGGAGAAGGACCATATCGGATGCATTGCTGTATGCACCGGCGGCACTGCCGATATATCAGTGGCGGAAGAAGCGGCCCAGACGGCAGAATACTTCGGCAGCCATGTAGAACGGATTTATGACGTAGGGGTCAGCGGCATCCACCGGCTCCTGTCCCAGGAGGAACGGGTGCGCAAGGCCAGCTGCGTCATTGCAGTGGCCGGTATGGAAGGGGCCCTGGCCTCGGTCATCGGCGGCCTGGTGAGAAATCCGGTGATTGCAGTGCCCACGTCAGTGGGGTATGGCGCCAGTTTCCACGGCCTCTCTGCCCTCCTGACCATGATTAATTCCTGTGCCAACGGCATAGTGACAGTGAATATAGATAATGGATTCGGTGCCGGTTATGTGGCCACCCAGATCAACAGACTGGCAGAAAGGGGAAAAGTGTAAATGGGAAAATCATTATATCTGGAAGCAGCCTCCGGCATTGCGGGGGATATGTTTGTGGCAGCCCTGCTGGACCTGGGCGCAGATCGGAAAGCGCTGGACAAGGCGCTTTCTTCTATTCCTGCCAAAGGGTTTACTGTGGAAATCGGAAGGGTGCAGAAAGCAGGCATTGACTGCTGCGATTTCAACGTGATTCTGGACAAAGACCATGAAAATCACGACCACGACATGGCCTATCTCTATGGCCCCCTGCCGGAAGCAAGGGAAGCGGTTCATGAAGAACACCATCACCATCATGAGGAAGAAGGTCACCATCATGAGGAGGAAGAACACCACTGCCACTGCCATGAAGAAGGCCATCATCACGAAGAGGAAGAGCACCACTGCCACTGCCACGAAGACCATCACCATCATGACCATGGAGAGGGGCACCATCATCACGAGCACCGCCATCTGAAAGATGTGGAAGCGGTCATTGACGGCACGGACATGACCGAATCTGCCAGGGCTCTGGCAAAGAAGATTTTCCGCATTGTGGCAGAGGCGGAATCTAAAGCTCACAACCTTCCCATCGAGGAAGTTCATTTCCATGAAGTGGGAGCCATCGACTCCATTGTGGATATCATTTCTGCGGCCGTATGCTTTGACAGCCTCCATATCAAAAATGTGATTGTACCGAAACTTTCAGAAGGCAGAGGTACTGTCCGCTGCCAGCACGGCGTACTTCCGGTGCCTGTACCGGCTACGCTGAACATTGTCACCGCCTATCACATGCCCCTGGAAATCATGGACGCCAAAGGGGAATACGTGACCCCCACCGGCGCTGCCATCGCGGCGGCCCTGGCCACCTCCCATGAGCTGCCTGCCTCCTTCACCGTTCTGAAAACAGGCCTGGGCGCAGGAAAAAGGGACTACAAGGAACGGACCAATATCCTCCGGGCCATTCTCATTGATGAAGCAGAAGGGCCCTGGGAAAAAGACCAGGTAGTCAAGCTGGAAAGCGATATTGACGACGCTTCCGGCGAAGTGCTGGGCTATACCATGAAAAAACTGATGGATGCCGGCGCCCTGGACGTCCATTTCACCCCTATCTACATGAAAAAGAACAGACCGGCCTATGAACTCACGGTGATCTGCAGGGAAGACAGGAAAGAAACCATGGAAAACATCCTCTTTTCCGAAACCACCACCATCGGCATCCGCGAACTGGCGCCTCTCATGCGCTCCATCCTTCATCGGGAGGAAAAGGAAGTGGACACCGCCTACGGCCGGGTCCAGGTGAAGGAAGTCACTCTGGGCAGCGAAAAACGGCGCTATCCGGAATATGAATCGGTGAAGAAGCGGGCAGAAGAAAAGCAGGTGCCCTTCCAGACCGTTTTTAATGCAGCGAAAAACAGTATATAAAAGACCCTGTATAAAAAAGCCGTGAAAAGGATTGCTATTTTCACGGCTTTTTACATGCATTTCTCACTTTATTCCAGAAAAAAGACTACAATAGGAAAAGAAAGGATTTCACAAAGAAGAAGGGATACTATGTTTGGACTTACAGCATATGCAGAAATTATTACAGGGCAGTTTCTCCTGAGCCTTGGCGCCCTGTTCTATACAGGCTGGTGGCTCACGGCCTTCCGGCCCGATGCCAGAAGCGGAGGGGCCCTCTCGGCCCTGCTTTTCCTGCTCCTTGCAGTCTTTGGCCTTTCCGGCACCGCCCTGACGGTCCACGGCATTCATGGCCTTCCCCTGCCGCCCTCCTGGCCCGGAGGGACCATGCTCCTGGCTTTGGCCCTTCTGGTGTATTTCATCCTTCTTGCCGGTTCTGTCAAACTTTTCGGCCGGAAACCGACCACAGAACTCATCCTTCTCGTTCTCTGGGCCCTCATGGAAATCATGGTACTGGGAGTGCTCCATGAAGCAGGCGGCCTTGCGGGCGCTGCCTATGGTCTCACCTGGGCCGCCGTGGCTGCTGCTTCTCTCATCGCCTTTACAGCCTACATGATGTACTATCGCATGGATGATGACACCGCCTACATTACCGGAGCCGTTCCTCTGCTGGTAGATGGGGCAGTGACCCTGATGATCGCCCTGCTGGGACGGTAGCGGGATCCGCACTTATTCATGCAGCTGCTCCCCTGTCTGAGGACCCGCTGTTTTCCTGTATTTCACCTTCCGGCCCTCCACCCGAAAAGCCTGATGATGTAAATGATGGTCTTCAGGGACCCGCTTACATCATCAGGCTGTTTTTTACCTGCCAGCAGGTTTTAAAAGTTCTGATGCACCGGAAGGTCTTTTCATGATTCACTGATATGGCCGCCAGTCATGGTGAGGCTGTCGATGATTCCCCGTACATCCCGGAAGGTGCAGTCGGTCAGCTCCAGCCGGGAGCGAATCAGAGCAAAGAGGGGAAGATCCGTTTCCATATCTTTGAAGATGGTCCGCAGGAATTTCAGGTTCTGACAGTCTGTGGCGGACACCAAACCGTAGCTGCATTCCCGGATTACACTGTCCCTGAGGAGAATGCTGCTGCAGAACCGGGCTTCATACCCATAGGTTCCGCATCCGTACAGGTCCATATGATCCATGGTCATATGAGTGACGCTATCCAGTTTCAGCACGGCGCCGTCACAGAATCCTTTTTTGAGTTTATGGCCCATCCGGAGGTGGGACAGTTTCAGGTTTCGGCAGTTGACGAATTTCAGTACCGGCGTATAGGGGAATTCTGTAACAATTTCTGCAGTAATAGTCTCCGTATCCAATCCCCGGATGGTGAGATCCTTGAACCCGGCAATGTCCAGTGTGCAACCATCGCCCAGATACAGACCGGCAGGGGCCGAATCATAGTAGTCGGAGTAGTGAAGCAGCCGCTCTGAAAATTCTTTCTCCTGCCAGTTTGACAGATTGTATTCGCCCGGTGCCAGAACGATTTCCGTATTGTCCGCCAGTGATTCCATCATTTCGTCTACATTGTGGACCAGCACTGTTTTCTGGGCCCCCAGGGCCGCCGGAGTCATCGTCAGGACCAGCAGGATCCCTAAAAAGATACCCCTGATAAGCCTCATCCATTTGATTTTGCCAGGCTCTTTCATTACCAGACACCTCCTGTTTCTGGGAATCTCTTTACTGATTATGCCGCCGCAGCCCGACGTATGCACCGGTACAATCCTGCTGAGAATGCGGATTTCCCATGGACTGCGGTTCCAGCATTTCTCGATCGTGACAGCATCCCCTCCCTGCGTTTGCGCCGCTTCTGCCGAAAGTCCCACCTCTGCTGACAGGATGGCGGTACAGAGAAGCAGGGGCAGGACCTTCGTTGTCAAGGCGGAATGATTCTGTCTCATAGAAAAAGCATCTTTCCTGTTTTCTGGATATTCCGCAAGGATCCCAGCCTTACTTTTATTTTACTAAAAATGGACAGAAAAAAACCTGTACGAAAGTACAGGTTTGTAACATGAAAGATGAGCAGGATATAATCAGACAGTCAGAGGAGATGACAGACACCAGGTAGCCTTCCTTCGGCGTCGTCATTCTAGGCGGTAGCGTAGAATCCCGGCTCGTGGAGAAAAGGAACCGGCGCCGCCAACGACCGGTCATCAGGAAACACTGTTTTCCATGAGAACTTTTTTATTTTAAAGAGATTATATAGACAGAGAGAACTGAGGGGCCCGGAAGAGGCGCCGGCCTCCCTGCCTGTTACGTGCACACACCTTATCAAGGGACAGGCGGGAGACAGGAAGAACTTCCTCATATGAATCAGAACTCTCCGACGCGTCAAAACTTCACAAAGAACTCTTGAAGATGACCTGCAGACATCCTGGTGGCAACTATGGCTATACCAGTTCTTCCTTGACGACACAGATATTCCGCTTAGGCGGCTGCTCCTGGCCGATTCATCGAAGCTGAACGCCTGAGCCCTACCGCGCATCAGCATGGGACGAATCAGGAGTTTTTTGCATGGCATGAAAAAGAGGCTGTGAGAAAGGATACCCATTTCTCATGGCCTCTTTTTATGCACCCATTTTCAGGAAAGCTTCTCCAGCACCGCCCGGCAGCCTTTGGCAATATCCTCATAGGTTTTCTCAAAATTTCCCGTATACCAGGGGTCCGCCACATCTCTTGCTTCTCCCGCCCAGTCAAGAAGACGGGAGATTTTTTTCTCCGGATCCCCCTGGGTGAGACGGGACAGGTCATCCAGGTTCTCCTCATCCATGGCAATCACATAGTCCGCCTCTTCATAATCCTTCCTGGTCATGAGAGCCGCTTTTCTTTTCGTAAAGGGAATGTGGTGGGCGGCAAGAGTCCTTCGGGCAGGGGGATAGATATCATGGCCCACTTCCTCGGTGGTGGCGGCCATGGAAGAAATTTCATATTTCCCGTCCAGCCCCCTTTGGCGCACCATGTCCTTCATTATCATTTCCGCCATGGGAGAACGGCAGATATTGCCGTGGCAGATGAAAAGAATGTGGATTTTATCTTCATGGTTCTGCATTGTCATGGAATGTCTCCTTTCGATGCTTTTATAATCGTTTCATTTCCTGTTTCATTCTTTCTCTGGAAATTATCCCGGCAAGAACGGTATTTTCCAGCAGGGCCCATTTTTCATCTTTGCTCAGATGATGTTGCGGGGAGAAAGTATAGATACTGTGCCTCGTATAGAGGATATCTGTGACTTCGCCAGGCTTCCATTCCCCTAAGGAGGAATGCATCCATTTCCCTTCACGAATCATCATATAGAAGAAAATCTTTCCCGGCGCGCTGTGCATGGATTGGAACAGAAGGATCAGGCCTTCCTGCCCGGTATAATCGGCGCGCCAGTCTTCGTAGGGCTTTTTGTCGTATTGACTGACTGCGGAAATGAGTTTTCCAAAGAAGCAGTTTTTCAATCTGGCCATTTTATGTCCTTCGTCTGCTTATCTATTTTATATGGAAGAAATCTTTCACAATCCGGTTCAGCTGTTCGGCTATTTCTGAAAATTCCCGGTTCAAATCCAGGGTTTTTATGGAAATTTGATTTCCGCTCATCTGATATACATGATCCGGGACAAGAGGTTCATCGGTTTTGGCGTAAAGGAGCATGCCGGCTACCTTATGGTTTGTACCTTTTAGCGCGGCTTCCTTATTTTTCACATAAGTAAAAATCTGATATAAGTTTTCTGAATGCAATGTCTGCGTATCAAAGTGTGTCTGCAGTGTGTGCTCATAATATTTGGCATCAATAATGAGCATCTGCTTTCCATAGACAAGGGTAATATCTGTCTGCATGACCGGAAGCAGTGCGCCATATCCGTCATCCAGCTGCCATGGGATTTGAAGGGCTTTGGAAGAAAATCCTTTTATGCGCGCACCAAACTCCTGGGCGTAGTATTCCAGAATAAACTTTTCGTATAGCCTCTCCATCCTCTGATTGTCTAGAAAACCGGCCAGCCGATATTCTCCGTGCTCCGTGGTCAGAAGGGTCCCTTCAATCAGCAACTGGCAGATAGCAAGCAGAAGCTGATAGGTCTGGTTGTTCCTTTGAAAACGGATGTCGGTCCATCGAATATGGGTAAGCTCTATTGGCTCGATTCCGGAGAAGAACAGCATTTCTTTCTTTAATTCGGACTTATATTTTTCTTGTACGTTCTTCTGCTTAAGCAGTAGAAGAACTGTCGATTTGAGAATCCGGTTCATCAGATTGTTCTCAGACAGCTCATCATAATCACAGGTCACGGCTATTTGATTCCGCATTTTGTTACGGATTGTCTCAGGAATATTTATCTTTCCACGAAGTGTGGTTAAGTTGTCTGCATGGCCCATGTATTCTTTATAGAGGCCCTGCTTCAACTGCAGACCGATGCCTTTAGACAGAATTGCTGCAAAGAGATTATGTATGTTAGCGAAAGGTTCCTTCCGGATATTGTCATAAACCGATTTTCTCAGTGTGGTGAAAGCGTACGACAGCATGTAATAGATGTTTTTTATGAATATGCTCTTATCCTTTGTCATTGAAATACTCCGTGCAGGATATGGTCCCAACGCTGCACTTTGGTATCATCGTCGAACCAGTATTCAGAAAGCATGGGGAGAATATCATAGTTTACCACAGACTGCATCCATTCGTTGGTGCAGGTTTCTTTTGTCTTTCCACAGAAATAGCTGTGCCCTATGCAGAACCCCTTTCCTAGGGACTTGTCTCTTGAGATTTCCCCGTTCAGCTTTACAATTTCAGAAATCAGTTCGTTAAAAGTCCTGTTGTCAAGAGAATGCTGATACTCTTTGAATCCCTTTGATTCAAATGCCGGAGCCATTTCAAAGAAACTGAACCGGCGGCGCAGAGCATAGTCAATCATGGCGAGGCTTCGATCGGCCGTATTCATCATGCCGACGATGTAAAGATTTTTCGGAACGGAAAAGGGCATACCATTATAGGCCAGCGTTGCTTTTGTGCAGCGATAGTCTTTCTCAATCAGCATCAAAAGTTCCCCGAAAATTTTACTGAGATTTCCCCGGTTGATTTCATCAATAATAAAGAAGAACTTTTTATCCGGCTGATTTTCCGCTTTCTTACAGAACTGGTAGAATATCCCATATTTTAGCTCATAGGAATCGCCGGATGGTCGGTAGCCCATCACGAAATCTTCATAAGAATAATTCTGGTGGAACTGTACGAATTCAATACGGCTGTCATCTTTTTCGCCCATCAGTGAATAGGCCAGTCGTTTGGCGGTAAATGTTTTGCCTACACCGGGAGCCCCCTGCAGAATGAGATTCATCTTGTTCAAAAGTACTCCGGAAAGCCTGTCGTATTGATTTTCACTCATATAAACTTCGGACAGAAAATCCTTCTTTGTATAGGAAGTGTTCATATCCTTGGAAGTTAATGGGTTTTCTTCACGAATCATGTCCATGATGAACTCATATTCGTCTTTGGTCAATTTGAAGAAGGTGCCGTTTGGATTCTGGAAGAATTCCATCTGCTCAAGCTCCGGACATTCCTTCAAAGTTCGGTAATCGATGGGATTGACAAGAGACTCGGTTTTCTCAAAACAGATTTTCTTGCCATCATTTGCGGCGCTGACCTTAGCCAGTGCTACCACCTGCTTTACAGGGTTGGACTCATAACCGATAACTAAATCACCGGCTCTGGCGTCCACAAAATTCTGGAATACACGGCGTTTATTTCCATTCTCATTGAAAAGGGTATACTCTTGCACATGGCTGGTCTGCAAATTAGAAAAACTCCAGATTTTCGGATTCGCATTGAGCCACCAGTATCTATGCTCTTCACTGCTTTTCGGCTTTTCAGTAAACTCCATGTCGTCAGAATCTGCTTGATTCGATTCCTTATCAGCTGGTTTAGAAATATTGCGAGAAATATAAAAACCCACATCGAAGGTTAGTGTTCTTAGCTCCGAATCGGGATAGCAGTCGTCTGTCAACTGGCTCTTGAATAGGTCAATAAGTGTGGAATCCCGTTTTAGGCTCTCACGGATTTCATTGTAAAAATCGTAGAAGCTTTTGAGATTATCGGTATAGGAGCCTTTCTTAAATTTATAATTACTGTCTAATTTATTAGATACAGACCTTGCTTCACTATATTTATACACATAGTATTTATCCGGGTAACGGAGCCATAAATATGTGGTGATGGCATTTTCATGCTGGTAATGCTGTTTGGCGGTGCTTTTATACTTTTTAAGGAGAATGTTCGACTGCTTCTTGAAAGACTCAATTCGTCCAAATACGTCTTTACTCTCATCAAATAAGTCCATATACATGGCACGTACTTTTTCCGGCGCGGCGTGGGCAAATTCTATAATCATTCCCGCTGGAAAATTATTTGTTGAGGCCAGAAGATTGGAAGTTTTAGAAAGAGATTGACTGAGCATGTCTTCAAAATCCGCTGCGTGAATATCCCAGTTATCCTGAAAGCATTTGACTGCTTCCCATTTGTATTTTTCTTCATTCCAGTGTGTAGCGACGAAGTCTTTCTTATACTGCCTAAGAGCTTCTTTTAAGCGAAGTTGATTAAACATTTCTATAATATCCTCCATGACATGTCCGCACAGGTCAAAATGAAATTAAAAATAAAGATGCCGTATATGGGGCCTTTACTTATCATTATAGCAGTTTCATAGGAGGCCGTGAAAACAGATAAAAACGGATATCCGGTTTTCTACAGAGCAGCGGAAGATGCAAAAATAAAAGCCGGGGTGCTGGCGAAGGCAGCGGGAATTCACATTGGCGAATTAGTTCATATTGATTATTCCTGGGGGAAAGTTGATTTTGAAGTTAGGCCGGTACAGGATGTGTGCTTTGAGAGCTGCGGCATGGCTCCTGCTGGAGGAATCAGTATGGATATCGAACCAGATGATATGGAAGCGGAAGATACGGTGACTGTTGTTTGGGAAATTATAAACGAAAAATAATGCCTATTGCATGGAGGGGGCCTATGCCTGCCGGCAGGAAAACAATTCATTTATTTGCTGAAATTTGGGAGAGCCAATTCCGCTGCCATCGTGCGCATCCTTCTCTTTTCTTTATAGAGGATTTCGACAAATGGTTTGGTAAGGAATGCGATTTCCTTGGCTTTCAAATGGACTGCGGGTATCAATTTGCAGACCGTTTGGAAAAAGAGAAAACCTTACATAAGGGGTGTTCCCCGGCGAATATGATCAGCCACATTTATAATTGGGGAGTTCTGGGATCCGGCCTGTTTTCAAAATGGCGCTATTTTACTCACTGGGCCAACGCCTCGTTGGAAAAAGACATTGATTGGTTTATCCTTGTGCTGCATCAGCTGTACAAAAGCTCTGCTTCAAAGAATTTATAAGAGCTGTTTTTTAATGTCCTGGCGTATTCTTAAAAGAGGTAGAAAGAGTTCATCAGCCATTGCTGTACAGGTCTTCCAATGTATAGAGAATGACACCGGGTCTGGGGGTCACCTGATAGCCGCTGCGGGAAAAGAAGCCGTATCTATGGCAGTTCATTCCTGTCTGTTGGACCTGTCGGATTTCGGTCTGAATCATGGCATCGGTCACAGGGGTCTTCCGGAATTTGGCTTTATAGAAGATGTATCCTTTGTCGTCGTGGGTGACTACATCAAATTCTCCATTTCTATGCTCTTCAGGTAAATCATAGGAATAGGTGCCGATGGCATCAAAAATTTCTGGAAGCCGGCCTTTTCGATTCTGGCGGATGAGGAACTGGCGGCACAGGGTTTCAAACTGTTTCGGGACGAAGGTCTCAGAAAAGTCATGGGCAATGTACCGGTCCCAAAACGTATCCGGCGCCATAATCTGCCGCTGTGAACTGTAGGGAAACAGATATCGGTAATAGAAGCTGGACAGATTGTCGCTGATGAAATAGCTGGCTTTCTTTTTGTTATTTCTGTCATTAATGGGAGCTTCTTTTTTCACCAGTTCCATGAGTATCAGCCGTTTCAGCACTTCGGCCAGCGCTGAACTGCTGGTGATATGGGATTGGGACAGAATATCCTTAAAGCGGTGAAAGCCCCGTGCCAGTGCTTCAAATGCTTCGTTTGCATTGATGAACCGGGACAGTTCTCCCAAAAGATACATTTGGACTTCATTTTCCAGCCGGGCATCGGGCTCCACCAGCAGGTTCATCACATTTTCGCGGACGCTTCGGGTGGAATCTATGAGACGGTTGTAATAAGGCACGCCGCCGAAAACACTGTAAAGCCGCACCTTGTCTGCCGGAGAGAAGTCCGGGTAAAAGGCAGCCGATTCGAAGTAATCCATGGGATGGATATGAAGGCTCAGGGTGACCCGGCCATATAACGGATTTTCTTCCAGCATCAGTGATTTCATGGTATCCACAAAGGAGCCGCAGAGAATCAGCTTCAACTGGGAACGCTCCCGATAGGAATCAATCAAAGACTGTAAAATGCTGTCCAAACCGGGCACTGTCTGACGCAGATAGGGGTATTCATCCAAAACCAGAACCTGCCTTGTGCGGCAGGCCTGCTGAAAAAGAAAATCAAGCAGCTTTTCCATGCCCGTAAAGGCCAGAGGCGGATACTGATAAACCTCAGAAATCAAGGCAGACAGACTTTGGACGTTATTCATCTCCGTTGTCCGCTTGCATTGATAATACAGCCCCTGGATCTTTGAGGTTTTCAGAAACTGCTTAATCAGCTCACTTTTACCGATTCGCCGCCGTCCGTAAATCAGCACTACTTCCTGATTCGGGGAGTCATACATCCGGCGAAGCCGTTCCATTTCCACTTCTCTTCCAATAAACATGGAGCTACCTCCTGCTTCCCATTTTAGTCATATGGATTTTACTAAAATCCTTTTGAGTAAAATTATACTACATCATGCATTGTCGATTCAATGACAGGACTATTTTTGTATTGTATAGGATAAAAATATATTTTATTAAAATTTGATGAGCACGCTTTTGCCGGTTTGAATGGATGAATTTTCACATTTTTTAGAGAATCATGATGCCGGTTTGCCACCTTTTTCCTTGAAGCGGCTTTCTTTTTGTTAAATCACTCCATTGCCAACGGCTCTTTCTTTTGTTTTTCCATGGTATACTGGATTCAGCAAAAGAATTGATGATACTCTATGTAAAAATGAAAGAAAGGAAGAGAGCCATGAAGACAGCCATTTACCATTCTCCTTTTGGACAGATGGAGCTTTCCTATGAGGAAGGCGGGGTGATTTCTCTTCGGATGGCGGAGGAGGGGACGAAGGGGGAGGCGCCCTTCGGGCTGGCGCTGACTGTGTTCCGGGAGCTGGATGAGTATTTCCAGGGGCGAAGGAAGACCTTTGACTTTCCCTGCCGTACCCAGGGCACCGCTTTTCAGGAAAAGGTGTGGGCGGCGCTCCGGGAGATTCCCTATGGGGAAACGAGGAGCTACAGGGACATAGCTGAGGCCATCGGCCATCCGAAGGCTTACCGCGCCGTAGGCATGGCCAACAATGCCAATCCCCTTTTCATTATTATTCCCTGTCACCGGGTCATCGGCGCCGACGGGTCCCTCACCGGCTACGGCGGCGGTCTTCCTATGAAGAAGGCACTCCTGATGCTGGAGAAGAAGCATAGCATTTCATAAATACAAAAAGGGTTGTGAAGAAATGCATGAATGACATGGATACCATTCTTCTCTCCTGTCATTTCAATGGTGGGAGGGGAGTGGAAAAATTTCAGGCCCCATGGTACATGCAGTATAGCAGCAGGAGATCTCCGGGCTCAGAGTCTCCCTGGTGCTCAAAACCCTTTGCTCTACGACCGACAGGCAGCTCCGCTCGAGATGACGATGAGGCGAGTGGCTTACTGTCATTGACACAATAAGACATACCAAAAGGACTGTGAAGAAATGATTGATATTTCTTCACAGCCCTTTTTAATTTACAGTTCACTGAAGAGGGGCACGAAAGCCATGAAGGCGGTGCATAGGAGGGTGATAAGGATCACCGTAAGAAGGGATAGCACTGTACCGTATCGGATCTGGGCGGAGGCGGAGAGGCCGTAGCCTATGGGGATGGCCCTGGTGGAAATGGGGAGGATGTAGGCGCAGTTGGCGGCGGCGATGGTGCCCAGGATGTAGGGGATGGGATTCAGGGAGAGGGAGGAAGTTATGCCGATGACCACGGGAATGGAAATGGAGGCGGAGGCGGTGTTGCTGGAAATTTCCGACATGAAGCAGGCGAAGAGGCAGGCCATGGCCATTACCGGAAGGCCCGGGGAGAGGTGAAGGGCGGCGATGAGGAGGGAGAGCTCCTTGATGGCGCCGGTTTCAATGACCAGTTTCCCCAGAGCCAGACCGCTGGCAAAAAGGGCGATCATGCCCCACATGGCGTGGCTTTCAGCGTATTTCCAGGTGAGCATGGGATTTCCTTTTTCATCTTTCAGGAAGAACATGAGCATGCCCAGGAAGAGAAATACGTAGGCCGGCTTCATGGCAGGGAGGTATGGCGCAAAGAGGGGACGGAGGAAGGAGAGCAGGGTGGCGGCGGTGAAGAGAATAAGGCCTATGCGCTCGCCCCGTTTCATGGGACCGAAGGATTTGTACATGGAGCGGAAATAGCCCTTCGTGCCGGGGAGGGATTTGACCGGGCAGGGCAGGAAAAGAAGGAAAAGAAGGTTCATGAGGAAAATGAGGATGAGCACAGGCAGGAAACGGATGACCCAGTCGAAGTACATGAATTCATGGCCTGTCAGTTTTTCCAGATAGGAAACGGCCACCAGGTTGGCGGAGGAGCCGATGGGGGAGCCGAAGCCGCCGATGCCGCTGCCCCAGCCGATGGCAAGGAGGATGGGAATGGCGGTTTGGCTGGTGCTTATATCCTTTTCTCCGGTGAAATGGAGCATGGCCACGGCAATGGGACAGAAAATAGCGGCCACAACCACGTTGGGGAGGAAAACGGAGAGAGCCGTGGAAGCCAGGAACCATACAAAGATCTGGCTTTTCATGGAGGTGCCTATGGAGCAGAGGGCTCTTACGGAAATTCGTTTATCCAGTCCCGTGGTGGTCCAGGTCAGGCAGATGAGGTCGCTGCCCAGAAGGAGCACTGCAATCTCCGAGAAATACTGGCTGATCACGTGATTCATGGGAATGAGGTTGAAAAGGGAATTCACGATAATAGGGATAAAGGCGGTGACGTAAATGGAAACGGGCCGGAATATCCACCACAGCGCCATCCAGAGGGCACAGGAAAGAGCCAGGGCGGATGACTGCTGGAAAGTGCCGGTGAGAAGAAAGGCGGCAGCGCCAAAGGCGATGGGGCCGCTTAATAGTGCAAGATTCTGTTTCATGGAAACACCTCTTTTATGGACATTAACACGCTCCTTTGGGGCGTGAGGGTTGACGGCCCGCTGGGCCGAAGGTTCTTAAGGGGCTTAAGTTTGACGCGCCTTTGGCGCGAGGGTTGCGGTATCGCCCTGCGGGCGATGAGTATTATAATGCCGCCTTTCGGCGGTCACGTCCACATCG
>ERZ1023963.177-NODE-177-length-18225-cov-9.531095_pt1 | contig 18225 bp, 14 predicted proteins | sample MGYA00380427_ERZ1023963 | MGnify/ENA primary metagenome ERZ1023963 (study PRJEB33179, sample SAMN07449061) | human gut metagenome | biome: Human-gut; feature: Human associated habitat; material: Faeces | host: Homo sapiens | place: India:Kasaragod | collected... | reverse complement strand
GACGGGCGAGGAATTCCGGCAGGCCAGATAGAATATACAAATGGATTTCCAGGACACCTCTACAGCCTTCGATCCCAAACAGCGGGTCCGGGATATTATCTGCGAGCCCCTGATGAACTACGGCCTTATCGGAAAAGAAAAGGTGGATGAAAAAGCGCGGGAAATGCTCCGCCTCGTGGATCTGCCCGAGGAATTTGCAGACCGCTATCCCAACAGCATGTCCGGCGGACAGCGGCAGCGTATCGCCGTTGCCCGGGCCCTGGTGCTGAAGCCGGAAATCATTATCTGTGACGAAGCCACCAGTGCTCTGGACATGTCGGTACAGAAGACGGTGATCGAACTCCTTCACCGCCTGCAGCTGGAAACAGGGGTGGCCTACTTCTTCATCTGCCACGACCTGGCCCTGGCCAATATGTTCTGCGACAACATCGTGGTCATGCAGCATGGCAGGGTCGTAGAAAAAATCAAAGACCTGTCCGAAGCGAAAGATCCCTATTCTAGAAAACTCCTGGCTTCCGTCTTCACCATTGAAGAAGGCAAAAACAAAGTCCTGCCGGATGAACTGTTCGGCTGAAAGGCAGCAGGGACTGGCTTGTTCCCTGCCGGCAGGAAATACCATGGTGCCACGCCGGACAGGAAACCATTCGCAAACCGTTTCCTGCGGGTAAGGAATACCATCAGTGTCCTGCCGGACAGGAAACTCTATGCGAACAGTTCCCTGCCGGCAAGAAACACACTGTCTCCAAGCCGGACAGGAAACCTATTATATCAAAGGAGAGTACATTATAAAGAAAATCATGGTCCTGGCTGCAGCGGCAGCCCTGACTGCCGGCGTTTCCGCCCTGGCAGCCAATCCCTTTTCCGATGTAAGCACCGATGACTGGGCTTACCAGGCGGTATCCGACCTGTCTGACCAGGGAGTGGTGGAAGGATACCCTGACGGCACCTTCAAAGGGGAAAGAAATATCACCCGCTATGAACTGGCCCAGATCATTGCCCGCCTTATGGCAAAGGAAGACCAGCTGAATGCGGAGCAGCGGGCCACCCTGAATAAGCTGGCCGGTGAATACGCTGATGAACTGGCAAACCTTGGTGTCCGCGTGTCCAATCTGGAAAAGAAGGCAGGAAATCTGTACTGGTCCGGCGATGCTAAAATGTGGTATGTCAATAACTCCAAGGAAGCCAGAGGAGATACCTGGAAAGGCCGTATGCGTATCAAGGTCAGAGGCCAGGTCAATGATTCCACCTATGTCCAGGGCCGTTTCAAGAACCAGATGGATTTCAAGGGAGACAATTCGTCGGATACCACCATGGAATGGCTCTATGTGAACCATTCCTTTGGCGATGCCAATGTAACCTTGGGACGTATGCCTGTCACCATTTATGACGGCTTTATGTTCGACTCCACCCTGAAAGGGGCAAAACTGGCCTATGGAAAGGATGCTTTCGACGCTTCCCTTTCCTTTGGCCGCCTGGTAGACAATGGATGGATCTACGATTCCTCCACCTTCGATGCCTTCCTGGCAGAAGCAGGCTATGACTTCGGCGCAGCCAAACTCCGGGCAGCCTATGTGAAACTGCCGGGAGAGAAGGGCAAGGAAACAGCCCACTTCGACAATATGTGGAGCACCCACCTCTCCATTCCGGTGAAGGACTTCCAGATTTTCGGGGAATACTGGGATTCCAATGCCAAAAAGGCAGACAAGTCTTGGCAGGCAGGCCTGGGATACAGTAATTTCTCCATGAAGAAACCGGGCTCCTTCGACCTTAATGTGGCCTACAACAAGGTGGGCTATAATGCCAACCTCGATGGTACCACCTATGATACAGGGGAAATCTGGAACGGCATAGCCAAAGACAAGACCCTTACCTACTGGAGCGTCTTCGGCGATGTGGCTCTCATGAAGAATGTGTCCCTCCATGGTGAATATGCCTTTGACCTGGACAATCAGAAGGATGGATTTGATGATAAAGCCTGGACCCTGGCACTGAACTATAAATATTGATGGGGATTTCCTGCAGCTTCATCTGCGGGATGCCGGTACCAATGAAAAAGACTCTGCCTTCCAGGGCAGAGCCTTTTTTCGTACCTGGGAGAGGATTCATGGGATTTCCTTCCTCCTCCGGGGCATCGGGCCGCCATCTGCTTTATAAGTTTTTTATACGCATACGATTAAAAAGAATTGAATAATTAAAGTTGAAAAATTAGAGAGTATAATATATATTTAATATAAATAATTTATAAATCGTTATAATATAAAAATTAGAGGGAGGCTTCTATGAATAACTGGAAGAAACTGGCAGCTGCTGTCATTCTGGCAGGGGCCGTCGTCATAATTCAGGGGTGCGGCGGAAACGGGGAAGAAGCAAAAAGCATGGAAAAAGGCAGGGTATGGAAGGCAGCCACGGAAGCGGCCTATCCGCCCTTCCGCTATGTGGATGAGAACAGCAACCTGATGGGCTTTGAGGTGGACCTGCTCAAGGAAATCAGCCGCAGAACCGGAGCGACCATCGAGTTCAGGGATATGCCCTTTGACAGACTGCTGGACGCGGTGGCCGGAAAACAGGTGGACATGGCCATAGGGGCTATCACAGTGACGAAAGAAAGAGAGAAACTGATGGCCTTTTCAGACTCCTACTACCGGCTGAGCGGATACTCTCTCCTTGTAAAAAAAGGAAATCCACCGGTGCGGAATGAAGAAGAACTTGCTGGCAAAGTGGTGGCGGCCAAAAGGGGATCTAACAGTGAAGCCAGGGCAATAGCCCAAAATACCAAAGAAATCATATCCATGGACCATTATGAGGACATTTTCAAAGCCCTGGAAGCAGGAAAAGCGGACGTGGGAATTACAGGAGACCAGGCGGCCCTTTACGAACTGGAGCATGGCGGAAGCAGCCGGCTGTCCCTGTCCGGCACCATTCCTACGGAAGACAATTTTGCGATTGCCCTTTCCAAAGATAATCCTCAGCTGAAGAAAGAAATCAATGAGGCCCTGAAAAGCATGATGGATGACGGCACCTATGACAGCCTGGCCCATAAATGGTTCTTTGTCAAAGCGGCTGACAAAGAATAAACCCATCACAGGCCAATCAAAAACTGTGCGGAAATGAGAAATTTCTACACAGTTTTTTGATTTCTTTTATCCCGCATCGGGAAGGAAGCCCCTCTTTGCGGAAAGGCGGTTCACCAGAAAGGCGGCGCAGGAGGCGCGGATGACCTGGTCAATGAAAAGGGCGCACCAGGTGCCGATGAGGCCCATGTCCAGCACATAAATGAAGAAGGCTGTCATGAGAGGCCTGAGGAAGGTGATGGACAGGAAAGAATAGGCCGCCACCTGGGCCGTCTGTCCGCTGCCCCGGAGGATGCCGGCGCCCCAGAGAGCCAGCGCCTCGGGGTAGCTTACCAGGGCGATGAAAACCATGATGGGGCCCGCCAGCACGTGAAGGGCGGGGTCGGAAGAATAGATAGAAAAGAGGGAGTCCTCAAAGAAAAGAATGCTGACGCAGGCTGCCGTGGAAAGGAGCAGGCACCAGCGGAGCCCTCTTTTCCGGTACTGCTGCCAGTCGGCCATGCTGCCCCGTCCTACAGCCTGCCCGGCACTCACCATGCCTGCTTTGCCGAAGCCCATAATGAAATCATAGTAAATATCGCAGATATTCATGCAGATGCTGTGCACCGCGAAGGGCACCGTACCAAGACCGGCGGCCATACGGGAAAAGAGCACCATGCCGATACGCTCGCTGCCCTGCTCGCTTAACACACTGCCGAAAAGGGAACCCACCTTTTTGAAATAGGCGGTATCGGGAATCCAGCAGCCGCCATGGAAGAAGCCTTCCCGTTTCAGAGGGAACCAGGCATAGAGAAGAGAGAAAAGAGTGCCGGCGGCGGTGCCTATGGCAGCACCAAAAACGCCATAGGCAGGTACAGGCCCCAGTCCCCGGATGAGGAGGAAACTCAGCGCCGCGTTCAGCAGATTTCCGCAGATATTGGTTTTCATGATGGAAGCCGTATTTCCATACCCCAGCTGCACCGCCTGCAGAATGAGGGTAAGGGAAGTGAAATACACCGCCAGAAGAGCCAGGGGGCTGTACTCCATGGCCAGGGGCAGGTAATCGGAAGAGGCGCCCATGAGGATTAATATATCTTCCAGGAAAATGAAAAAAATCCCATGCAGCAGTCCCAGGGCCAGGGCCCCCAGGAAAAGAGACTTCTTCAGAAGATCCGCCGACGGCTCCTTCTCTCCCCGGCCTGCATAGTTACAGGACACCAGGGTCACCGCCGAAGCCAGGGAACGGGAAAAGCAGAGAAGGATGAGCCGGGGCTGGAGGAATATGCTCACGGCAGCCACCGAAAGGCTCCCCAGAGCTCCCACCAGTATGAGGTCCGTGGAAGCAAGGAGAATCATAAAAAGCCCCTCCAGCGCGGCAGGCAGTGCGATTTTCAGGTAATGTCTGTCGTAACAGTTCATAGGAAATCCTTAAAATACAATATTAAAACATTAAATTATTATAACAATATTGTACAGGAAAATGAGAAAACAGGCAACTTGATTCTTTCAAGTATTCCTGTCCGCTGTCGGCTTATGGACAAGCCCCTTTGGGGCTTGAAGGTTCTAAAGTTTGACGGGGCTATCGCCCCGAGGGTTCTTAAGTTTGACAGCGGCTCTGCCGCTGAAGGTTGTGGTGGGCGCCTTACATTTATAGAAGGCGCCCCCTTATGATAAAATCTTTACAACCGCCCTGGGGGGCGTCGGAAAACAGGCCAACCTCGCTCTGCTCGAGGAAATGCATTCCCCCTTTGGTGCCTTACGGCACCACCTTCCTCCCGCGGAGCGGTGGGACAATAAAAATCCGCAAAGCAGTCCTTTCATAAGCAGCTCACAGCATAACGGAGCTTTATAGTGCCCCCGCTTGCGGGGGAAAGGTGGTGGCGCCAGCCACCAAAGGGGGGGAAAAAAGCCACCGGAGGTGGCTGATCGACGTAATGTTTTTCATTGACGTATGATGCAGATAGGTTAATCCGTAACGCTGACTTTATGCTCATCGCCCATAGGGCGATACCACAACCCTCGGACTGAAAGGCCGTCAAACTTAAAAACCCTCCGGCCCAGCGGGCCAGTCAATCTTAAGAACCTTTTTCCGCAACCCTTCTACACAACCCGCGGCGCCAGCCGCGCCCCTTTTTTCAAGACCTGCGGCGAAGCCGCCACCACCACCCTCTGAACCTTTTGAACCCTCTGAACCTTTTGAACCCTCTGAACCTTCTGAACCTTCGCGCCAAAGGCGCGTCCTTGAGCCCTCACGCCGCAGGCGTGTCCCGTACCCCGTTTATCCTCTGCTTATCTTCCTGAAGAATGATATAATAATAAATAATTCAAAGCTTTCAAAGGCAAAGGAGAAAGGACAATACTATGTCAACCACATTAGGAGCGGATTTCCGCAGCCCCACGTTCTGGCAGCGGCTTGCTTTTATTATCGGGATTACCCTGGTGGGTACCTTTTTATACTCCGTAGGCGTCAATGCCTTCCTGGTGCCTCACCAGTTCCTTTCCGGCGGGCTCACCGGTATGGCCATGGTGCTTTACTATCTCACCGGCTTCCCCATCGGCATGGCAAACCTGCTTATGAACATTCCTATCCTTCTTCTTTCCCTGAAATTCATGGGAAAATTCTACACCCTCATTACCATTCTGGGCACCGTGTGCTGCTCCGTTTTCATTGACCTGACATCCTTCCTGGCAGACTACAATGTGGTGAAAGAGCCGCTGGTGGCTGCTATTTCTGGCGGCGTGGTGCTGGGCCTTTCCATGGGCCTCCTCTACCGCTACAATAGCAACACCGGGGGACTGGATGTGGTGGGAGCCATTTTGAAGAAATATTACAATCTGGAAATCGGCTACGTGGTTTTCGCCCTGAACTTTGTCATCGTCACTGCCGGCGCCTTCATCTTTACCCTGGAACCGGCCATCTGCACCCTGATTTCCATGTATATCAATGCCAATCTCTCCAGCCGCATTGTCATCGGTTTTGCCCAGCGCAAAGCCGCCTTCATCGTGTCCGACAAGCCTCTGGAAATTTCAGATGCCATCCTTCGGAATATCCATCACGGCGCCACCCTTCTCTATGGCCAGGGCGCTTTCTCCGGCGTAGAAAAGAAAATCGTCTTCGCCATTGTGGACCTTACCCAGATTACCAGGGTGCGCCATCTCATCGAAGACATAGACCCTTCGGCCTTCCTCTTCATCATGAATACCACCGACGTCATAGGCCGTGGCTTTACCAGCCCCCTTTCCACAGCCAGAACCATGCCTAAGTCCGTGCGCTATACCTGCGATAAGAATGGAAATATGATTCCTACCCACATGTGGTCCTATGAAATGGAAGCAGAAGCCCATCCGGAAGTGGACAAGCAGGAACCGCCCCGGGAAGACGGGAAGTAAAGGGCCGCTGACCGCTGGGAAGGTATGTAACAGACTTTCCGCTCATTGCCTGCAGGGCCTGTTAAATCTGAGAACCCTCCGGCCCATGGGACCGGAGGGTCTGAACCATTCGCACCGGTAGGTGCCTTTTTATCAGCAAGGAGATTATGATGGAATACCTCATTGACGACAACTATGTACCCCTGGACAGTACCCTTGAAAACGTGGAATACCTGATGGAAAAGATCCTGCTGGATGCCCAGTATATGGAAAATCTGGCAGAACGCCTGGACGATAACGATGATGATTATGATGATGATTATGATGATGACTATGATGATGAAGACGAGGATCATGAAGGCCGTGCCAGCCTGGAGATCATCAAACTGAAGGGCCAGATCCGGCTGCTCCAGATGGAAAAGGAAATGCTTCGGCAGAATTTGGCAACGGTGACAAGCATGGTAGAAGACTTGAGAAGGGATGCCGAGGAAGCAAAGGACAAGGTGCATAAGCTCAGGCACGACATCGACTGGTACGGAGAAAGACGATAAGATTTTGTCCCATGGAGATACTATAAGAATAGAGAGACCGAAAGGTCCGGGCTTTATTCCATCCATTTCCAGAAGCCCTTGATCCATGGAAAAAGGGAAGGAAAAGGGCGCTTCCTTCATCCCACCTCTCCGGTGTACCAATCATCGGAATATTGTTCTTGTTGATGGTTCTAAAAGTACAAGTCGGACTCGGCCCGCAGCCGGAAGCTGACTGCTTTCGGATCTGCATGCAGCGGCTCTTTTCAGCCGACTGGTATTTAATGACAAATGATTCATATACGGCATGTACCGGGATTCTTCGCTGGCGCTCAGAATGACTGCAGGGGGAGGCAAGAACGTAACGCTGGAGGCTGTGAAAAAATGGAAATCATTTCTTCACAGCCCTTTTCAATGGCTTCCTTTTCGGTAAATGACAGTCAGCTGCCCGCCGGCATCGTCATCTCGAGCGGGGGACCTGCCGGTATGGGTGGTAAAGACTTTGGGCTCTAATGAAACGCAGAGCCGAGAGATCTCCTGCCACCATGGGCTTGCCACATTTCGGAGTGAGATTTCTCCACTCTGTGGAGACTCTGCATAGAGTCTCCAAGTCAGCCGAAGTTGGCCTCTAGCCTGCACAATAAGAGGCTTTCCTATTGGCGGCTGACCGGCTTCGGTCGAAATGACGGGAGGTGGGGTGATATCGGTGTTATTCATGCATTTCTTCACAGCCCCTCCGCGATAGCGGTGAGGATAGACCTTTGCTGCGCAAAGGCGCCGACAGGCGGCATTAAAACTCATGGCCCAAAGAGGCGAAGCCGCGCCCCTTGAACCCTTTGAACCCGGGCCGCGAAGCGGCCCTTTAATATCCTTTTATCTGCCCTTCGCCGCTCATGTCAAAAATGGGTCCGTAGGCGGCGTTGGCTAGGCCCTTGATGGCCCATACGCAGTTCTGGGAGGCGGAGTAAATGTAGCGGTCTTCCACCGGTACAATGTGTTTGGCGGCCCGCATGGAAGCGATGGCGGGATTGGAGAGGAAGTCATCCCTGTATTTGGCGGCGCCGGTGGTATCGGAGGAGCGGTCGGTGGATACGAAGAGCATGTCCGGGTCTGTCTTGATGATAAGCTCTGGCGATGTGGCCTGGCCGTTGACGCCGCCGGCCAGGGTGATGGCGTTGTCAATGCGGGCTGCCGTGAGGAGTTCGTTGAACATGGAGCCGGGCCCGCCGTAGCGGGTCATCTGGGATACCAGGTATACCACCGGCTTTTTTCCTGTTTCTTTGGAAAGGCGGCTTTGGATTTCCGAAAGGGTCTTGTCCATCTGGGAAATCACCTGGTTTCCCCGTTCTTTTTCGTCCACTGCTGTAGCAATGATGCGCACATCCTCCTTCACCTGGTCAATGGACCGGGGGCCGTCGATGACCACCACCGGAATGCCCAGGTTCCGGTAGAGATCCAGTTCTTTGCCGTCGGTATAGGTGGAGGCCACGATGAGGTCCGGCTTTGCTTCCGTCACCACTTCCATGGAAAGACCGGTAAGAGGGACGGTGAGGGGAATGTCTTTCGTTTCATTGGCAATATAAGAAATATTGGGGTCCCGGTCTGCTTCGGTGGCGGCCATCAGTTTGTCCGGCGTCACCACGGAAAGGAGCATGGTGTCGATGGAAGCGGAATTTCCCAGAATTCTCTTCGGCTTGGCAGGAATTACCACTTCTTTCCCTGTGGCATCGGTGACGGTATAGCTTTTTCCTTCTCCGGAAGGGGCCATCTGCTTCATGCCGCAGCCGGAAAGGGTCAGAAGAATGAGAAGACTGGCGCATACAGCGCTGGCTTTTGCGTATTTCATCATAACCTCCCTGTACGAAAATATCAGCTTTATTATATCATAGGAGAAGATGTTCATTTCTTAAAATATTAAAAAATAGTTTACAAAATCTGAGATTCATGTATAATGAAGAAGTAAGTTTATTAAGAATTCCGTAATGGTTTGAATCCGGGAGATTCCCGGAGGAGATGAAAAGGGAAGCGCGGTGAGGGGAGACCCGATTCCGCCACGGTCCCGCCGCTGTGAAGCTTCGGAAAGCAGGCAATGATTGAATCGGCCCTTTCCAGGGGAATTTCATGATGTCACTGGGAAACTGGGAAGACGAAATCTCTGAGGAAGCTGAGTCAGAAGAACTGCCTTATGGAACCGGTTTTCCGCCTTGCAGGATAAGGGTACGATGTATACTGCTTCCCTGCGGGCGGCATGGTTTCATATACCCTGATTGGGCAGCGAGGGAGGAACTTTTATGAACAGGAAAATTATGGCAGCGTCACTGGCAGTTTTATCACTTTCCGGCGGCGCTTTTTGTGTGGAAGCATCCGATATGCCGGTGTATACCCTGGAAGGCGTAGTGGTTACCGCCAGCCGGGTGCCGGAAAAGAAAATCGACTCCAACGCCGATGTGTCCGTGGTGACGGCGAAGGAAATCGAAGAGAAGCACTATGACGATGTGAGTGAGGCCATCCGTCATGTGCCGGGGGTGATGGTAGGAAATCAGGGGGTGTCCGGGCAGACCAGTTTTACCAATCCGCTCTTGATTAATGGGTCTGAAAATGTTGTGGTCATGGTGGATGGTATGCGCATGAATACAAATGGCACCATGGGTGGTCATGCGCCCATAGCTACGCTAACCAATATGGAAGGAATTGATCGCATTGAGGTTTTGAAGGGAGCTGCTTCGACTCTTTATGGTTCCGATGCTGAAGGCGGGGTTATCAATATTATTACAAAGAAACCGGCAGAGGGAACCGTAAAATCCAGGGTAACCATTTCCCGTTCCAGCTATGATGGAGAAAAATACAGCCTCTATAATGAAGGGAGAAAAGATGGATTCTTCTGGGCGGTGAATGCACAGAAAGAGCTTATGGGGGAATACAAGGATGGCTGGGACCGCCATGTGATTAATCGTTTGAACAGCAAGTCCTATGGAGTCAAGCTGGGGTATGATTTTGGTAATGATAATGATCTGATTTTTAATTACCAAAAATATGATGGGAAGTATACACGCCCGGACTATGGTACGAACGACAGGAAGGCAGATTTAGGAAAACAGGATACAGACAGAATCAGTCTGCAGTATGATTCCAGAATCAACCAGCGCCTGACCAACCGTTTTTCCATGTACAGAAACAGAAATCATATCAATGACAACTATAATCATGCACGATCCGGCGGTATCACAAATATCCGTATGAAGACCATCGGTATGTCTGATCAGCTGGTGTATCGTCTGGATAAACAGACCATTACCGGCGGCGTGGACTGGTACCAGGATGAAGTTCCTTCTTACATAAACATGCTCTACGATGCCAATTATTGGGGCCATTCTTCCATGGAAGGTCATTCAGTAACCAATACAGGCTATTATGTGCAGGATAAATGGGATATTAACGACCGCTGGAATGTGACGCCGGGTATCCGTTTTGATCATAACAGCCAGTATGGCAATCATACTTCTCCCAGCCTGACTGTGGGCTATAAGGCTGGTGAAGCAACCAATTACTATATCAGCTACAAAAAATTCTTCCGTGCACCCAGTTTAATGCAGTTATATTACCCCTTCGGCGGTAATCCGAATCTGGATCCTGAGATTGGATATACAGTAGAGGCAGGCGCTGCCCATCGGTTTAATGATACCCTTTCCGGAACGCTCAGCGTATATCGCCAGTGGGCAGATAATCAGATCAAATGGGGAGAAAACGAATACGTCAATACGGCCAAAATGATTAATACCGGCGTCAATGCTTCACTGAATAAGGACTTTGGAGCCCATGTGACTGCTTCCCTGGGTTATAGTTATATTCATGCCGATACACATAATTTAAATATTTCCTACCTGCCAAAGCATGAGCTGAATGTTGGGGTTGACTATCATAATGCCGGCTTTAAAGCATCCCTTTGGGGCAGGGGCATTATGGACAGGTATACATCTCCCTCCCATCCGGTGATGAAAGATTATGCAAGTTTCTGGGTATGGGACGTGGCAGCCAACTATCAATTCACAAAAAATGCCACCCTTTTCGCCAGAGTGAATAACATTTTTGACCAGTTCTATACCGATATAGGCAGCTCCTATGGTCCCAGTGCCGATCCGGTACAGTGGCAGGACTGGTACTCTGCACCGGGCCGCAATTTTGAAGTGGGCCTGCAGTTTACCTTCTGATGGAGCAGCAAAAATACCCCAGCCAGGCTGGGGTATTTTTGGTATCCGGATTTCCTATGTGTTTTGGATGAAGTGGGTGGGAATCCAGGGCTCCTGCAGGGGCTGGGGGACGCCTGCCTTTTTCCCTGCGTCCAGGCATTTCAGAATCCAGGCGGTCTGCCGGGCCAGGGTGCGCATGGTCTGCAGGCCTTCCTTGTCCTTCAGGGCGTCTTCCCTGGTGAGGCCGTGAATCTGGTTCCAGTACTGGGAACCGGGCACAATCATGCGGCTCATGAGGAAATATTTATTCATCCTGTCAAAAGCGGCAGTGGCGCCGCCGCGGCGGCAACTGACCACGGCAGCACCGACTTTTCCTGCCATGCGGTTTCCGGCTGCATAGAAAAGACGATCCATGAAAGAGGTAATCTGGCCGTTGGGACCGCCGTAATATACGGGAGAACCGAAAATCAGCCCGTCCCAGGTGTTCAGCTTTTCAATGACCTTGTTCACCGAGTCCTTATCCTGCACGCACCGTCCATGGGACTGGCAGTAATTGCAGGCGATACATCCGGTTACCGGTTCCCGGCCGATTTGAAGAATTTCCGTGTCTATGTTCTCTTCTTCCAGCGTTCTGGCGATTTCTTCCAAAGCAGTGTACACACAGCCTCTTCTGTGGGGACTGCCATTGATCAGTAAAATTTTCATGAGATGCCTCCTTCCGCTTTTACGCGGCCATACTGTTCCTGTCTTTATTATAGCAGGCAGGAATAGAGGGCTCTCTGTTTTCTTACTTTCTGCCATTTCCCTATTTACAAGCGCATACTTATCAACTATACTGTATACATATTGATAGAAAGACAAAGGAGCCCTTTTTGCCGCAAGGCAGGAAGGGCTTTTCTGTCTTTCATGGCAAAGAGGCTGCACTCATCTTTGATGACTGCGGCCTTTTTTCGTAAGGGGGAGAGACTATGAAAAAACTTCTGAAAGCTGTACTGACCGGTTCCCTTCTGGGCCTGACGGTCCTTGGTTTTGCAGGCTGCGGCGGGCAGTCGGGAAGTTCTTCTTCCGGCGGTTCCGTGCCTAAGGACACCATTGTGGTGGGCATGGCAGTGGATCCGGAGACTCTGGACCCGGCGGTGACCATGGACAATAAGGGCTGGCAGATTACCTATCCCGCCTATGAACGGCTGGTGAAATACAAGGTGGCAGACGGCAAGGCCACTACGGAGGTGGAACCGTCCCTGGCCAAGTCCTGGACCGTCAGCGATGACGGACTCACCTGGACCTTTACTTTGAATGAGGGGCATAAATTTGCCGACGGTTCTCCGGTGGACGCCAAAGCGGTGAAGTTCTCCATCGAAAGGGTACAGAAAATGAAGAAAGGAGCGTCGGATTATTTCAAAGTGGTGAAATACATCGAAACGCCTGATGATAAAACCGTCATTTTCCAGCTGGACAAACCCTTTGCGCCCTTCCTCTACACCCTGGCGGTGAATGGCTCTTCCATCGTGAATCCGAAGGTCATGGACCAGGCAAAGGATAACGATATGGGCTCCTCCTACCTGGCCACCCACACCATGGGTTCCGGTGCCTATGAAATCACGTCCTACACCCCCAGCCAGTCCATCAAGCTGGATGTACAGAAAAATTATGCCGGCAAGGCACCTTCCATCAAGCATATCCTCTTCAACAGCATCAAAGATCCCTCGGCGCAGCGGCTGCAGCTGGAAAAGGGGGATATTGACATTGCCGAAGGCATTCCCATGGACCAGATCGACCAGCTGAAGGATAACAAAGCCATCCATATTTATGAAGATCCTTCCCTCCTCTGCTCCATCGTATACCTGAACAATCAGAAACTGCCTACCAGCAATAAAGTATTCCGCCAGGCCCTTTCCTATGCCATTGACTACAATGCCATTATCGACGGCGCTGTGAAAGGCCGGGGAGAGCAGCTGACCAGTGCCGTGCCGGAAGGCATGTGGGGCAAAGATGAATCCATCAAGGGCTATTCTTACAACCTGGACAAAGCAAAGGAACTTCTGGCCAAATCCGGCGAGAATGTGACGGAAATCAATCTTCTCTACTCCGGCCACGCAGCCTTCGACGAGGCGGAAGCCCTCATTATCCAGAATAATCTCCAGCAGCTGGGCATCAAGGTGAACCTGGAAAAGGTGGCCTGGGCTACGTTCCGGCAGAGAGCGGACAAAGGCGATTTCCAGATGGCCCTGGGCACCTGGAGCCCGGACTACAGCGATCCCCAGTTCTTCCTTTCCTATTGGCTTGATTCCTCCTACTGGGGCCTTCCGGGGAACCGTTCCTTCTATAAGAATGACGAAGTGGACAAGCTCCTCCGTGAGGCTGAGGTCATGACCGACAAGGAGGGGAGGACGGAAATTTACAAGAAGGTACAGCATATCGCCTTTGACGATGCCCCCTACCTCTTCCTCTTCCAGACCAAGGTACTCACCCCCATGAGAGCCAATATCAAGGGCTTTGCCTACAATCCCATGCTGGACAGCATGTTCGATTTCGAACACCTTTCCAAGGAATAAAGGTCCCTTTTCGGACAGGGGCTGCGGGGGCTAAGGATGCCCGGAGACCCGAAGAAAAGGAGCTGCTATCTCCTGACTGCTGTGTGACTCCCTGCAGTCACCGCCGTAAGGCGGATTTCCCCTGGCGGCTGACGCAGCCCTTGCGGCGAAAGGCCGCGGTCGGCCGGCCAAGTGGAAGGCCTTTTTATGGGCAGGCTAAGGGAGGGCTTGCCTATCCTGTGCAGGATGGGCCCATCAACCTTCGGGAGTACAGTCATTTCCCGAAAGTGTTATTCATGTCCATTTATCATACAAGGAGGGCTTATGATTTCATGGCGATTTGTATTTCAAAAACTGATTCATCTCATCCTTGTCTTTATAGGAGTTTCCATCGTTACCTTCTGCATTTCCCATGTCATTCCCGGTGACCCGGCCCGCATGCTGGTGGGACCTCATGCGTCGCCGGAAACGCTGGAGGCGGCGCGGCAGTCCCTGGGACTGGATAAGCCGGTGCTTACCCAGTACGTTCTCTACATGGAAGGCCTTTTCCACGGAGACATGGGCGTGTCCATCCGCACCCAAATGCCTGTGGCCGGCGAACTGGCCCGCTATTTCCCCGCCACCCTGGAGCTCACGTTGGCGGCCATGGTGATTGCCGTGTTTTTTGGCATTTTCCTGGGAGTGCTGTCGGCGGTGCATCGGAACTGCTGGATCGACCATATCTGCCGGGTCATTTCCATGGTGGGCGTATCTATTCCCCTCTTCTGGTCCGGCGTGGTGTGCCTCATTCTTTTTTACAAAGTATTTCCCCTTTTCCCGGCTTCCGGCAGGCTGGACACCTTCCTGACGCCGCCGCCTGCGGTGACGGGACTGTAGGTGATTGACGGGATTCTTTCTGGAAATTTGGACGTAGTGATTTCTGCCATCCATCATCTCCTTCTCCCGGCCCTTTGTCTGGCCTATGCCCAGCTGGCCATCATTGCCCGGCAGGTCAGGAGCGGCATGGTGGACGTGCTGGAACAGGACTATATCCGCACCGCCCGGGCCTGCGGCATTCCAAGGCACCGCATCATTTACCGCTACGCTTTGAAAAATGCACTGATTCCCACAGTTACCATTACAGGCCTTACCATGGGAGAGCTTCTGGGCGGCGCTGTCATTACGGAAACCATTTTCGGCTGGCCGGGCATGGGAAAGTATGTGATGGACTCCATTGCCTACCTGGATTTTCCGGCCATTATGGGCTTTACCCTGGTGGTGTCCGTGGGCTATGTGGTGATTAATATGGTGGTGGATATGATTTACAATATCCTGAATCCACAGATCAGCGGAGGTGATGGCCATGACTGACGTGAAGGCAGAGGAAATCCGGGAAGAGGGGGAAGGCTTTTTCCATAAATCCCTGGATATCCTTCTGAAGAACAAGCTCACCCTGGCAGGCATGGTCATTGTGGCCCTCATTATCCTGCTGGGACTTCTGGCACCCCTCATCAGTCCCTGGGACCCCAATCTCATGAACGTGGCAGGCAGGCTCCAGGCACCTTCCCTTCATCATTTCTTCGGTACCGATGAAATGGGACGGGACATTTTCTCCCGTATCCTTTACGGCGCCCGGATTTCCATTACCGTAGGCCTGTCCATCGTTATCATTGCTGCCGCAGCAGGTGTGGCCATCGGCAGCGTCTCCGGCTTCTGCGGCGGGAGGGTGGACCGCATCATCATGGCACTGACAGATATGATTTTGTCCTTCCCCTCCATGGTGCTGGCCCTGGCTTTGACCGCCGCCCTGGGGGTAGGTCTTTTCAATACCATGCTGGCGGTGTGCATTGTCAGGATTCCCCTCTATGTGCGCCTCGTGCGGGGGCAGGTGCTGTCCCTGAAAGAGGAGCCCTATGTGAAGGCCTCCAGAACCTTCGGCGCTTCGCCCGCCTGGATGGTGGTGCACCATATCCTGCCCAGCTGCCTGTCGCCCCTCATGGTGCAGATGACTCTGGGCATCGGGGACGCCATCCTCATTGCCTCCTCCATGAGCTTCATCGGCCTTGGTGCCCAGCCGCCCATGCCGGAGTGGGGTGCCATGATTTCCACCGCCCGGGTCTATGCCATTGACCAGTGGTGGTACGCCGCTTTCCCGGGGCTGTTCATCCTTGTCACAGTGATGGGATTCAACCTGTTGGGTGATGGCCTCAGGGACATTCTGGATCCCCGGGAAGGGTCTAATCATTCATAGGTCCTGGAAGTGGAGAGTGATGATATGAAAAATATACTTGAAATCGAACATCTATCCCTGTCCCTTCCTTCCAGGAAGGGCATGGTGCCTATCCTTCACGATGTGAACCTCCATGTGGGAGAGGGAAAAATCCTGGGACTGGTGGGAGAGTCGGGCAGCGGCAAATCCATGACCGCCTTTGCGGTGACCCGCCTCCTTCCCGGCGGAGAAAAGGCGGAGCTTGACGGTTCCATCCGCCTCTGCGGCCGGCAGCTTCTGGGTATCAGCAGGAAAAGCATGGAAGAAGTGCGGGGGCGGGACGTGTCCATGATATTTCAGGAACCCATGACCTGCCTGAATCCCGTCTTTACCATAGGCACCCAGATGATGGACGTCATCAGGACCCATGAAAAAGTGACCCTCGGCGATGCCCGGAAGAAAGCTCTGGCCATGCTGGAAGCGGTGCATATACGGAACGGGGACGACGTGATTTCCTGCTATCCCTACCAGCTTTCCGGCGGCATGCGGCAGCGGGTGATGATAGCCATTGCCCTGTCCTGCCATCCCAAGCTCCTCATTGCCGATGAACCCACCACCGCCCTGGACGTGACGGTACAGGCCCAGATTCTCTACCTTATTAAAGAAGCCTGCCGGAAACTGAAAACGGCAGTGCTCTTCATTTCCCATGACCTGGGAGTGATTTCGGAAATCTGCGATTCCATTGCCGTCATGTACTCCGGACACATTGTAGAGTCCGGCGACACGGCGTCGGTACTGACAGCCCCTTCCCATCCCTATACCCGGGCCCTGATCGGCGCCCTGCCTAGGTTCACCGGCAGCCATACCCATGACCGGCTCACCGCCATTCCCGGCATGGTGCCGGATCCGTCGGAACACATAGGGGGCTGCCGCTTCGCGCCCCGCTGTCCGAAGGCTAGCGCCGCCTGCCGGGAAGGCCTGCCGCCGCCTCTGGAAATCCGCCCGGGCCACAGGGTGTACTGCTGTCATCCCGAGGAGGTGTGACATGGATATACTGGAAATCAGGAACGTAACGAAAACCTTTCATACCCGGAGCTTCTGGGGAAAATCAAAGAACGTGCATGCCTTAAACGGCATCAGCCTTTCCCTGGCCAAAGGGGAGTCTTTAGGTATCGTAGGGGAGTCAGGCTGCGGCAAATCCACCCTGGCCAGCCTTATCATCCGTCTGGCAGAACCTACCTCCGGAGAAATTCTGCTCTACGGACGAGATATTTCCCATGTAAAGGAAAAAGAACTGAAAGATATCAGGAAGAAAATACAAATCGTCTTCCAGGACCCCTATTCCTCCCTGTCGCCCCGCATGAAAATAGGGGACATCCTCATGGAGCCTGCCAGGGTGATGGGCGAATTTTCCGAAGCCCACCGGAAAGAGCGGGCAGAAATGCTGCTGGAAATGGTGGGTCTTCGGAAAAACGTGATGGACCGCTATCCCCACGAATTTTCCGGCGGCCAGCGTCAGCGCATCTCCATTGCCCGCTCCCTCATGACCAGCCCGGAAATCCTGATCCTCGACGAGCCCACCTCCGCCCTGGACGTATCAGTGCAGGCCCAGGTGCTGAATATCCTCATGGACCTTCGTGAAAAGCTCCACCTCACCTATCTCTTCATCTCCCACAACCTGGCAGTGGTACGCTATATTTCCGACCGCACCGCCGTCATGCAGAAGGGAAAAATCGTGGAAATTGGTGCTTCCGATGACATTTTGAGCCATCCCGGGGACCCCTATACCCAGGAACTCATAGCGGCTGTACCTATGATAGGAAAACCCTTCGTACCGCCGGACAGGATCATGGAATTGGGGTGATGAGTGAACTGGTGTCCTGGTGGAGCCTGTGGCTGCTGCCCGCTATCCTGATGTTACAGAAGTCAATCCCCTGACACCACTTGCTCCCCTGCTTATCAAGTGACACGATTCCCCGCGGGGCGGAGGGGAACCGGCAGGGGAAAAACTGCCAGCTCTCCGAGACCTGGGGCTCCCCCCTTTGGTACTGCGTACCACCTTCCCCCCGCAAGCGGTGGGACAATAAGAGTGATGGGAAGACCTTTTTCCCTGCCTATGCAGTGTACACTGCCGCTTACAAAGAGAGGCCGCGAGGTCTTTTATTCTGCCCCCTGAATAGGGGGAAGTCCGGCGAAGCCGGATAGGGGGAGGCGAGCGCAGCGAGCCAACCTGCAGAATGCCTATCATGCCATATGATACAGCAAGGTCATCCCGTAACGCTGACTTTATACTCATCGCCCTGCGGGCGATACCGCAACCCTCGGGGCCAAAGGCCCCGTCAAACTTAAGAACCCTTGGGCCGAAGGCCC
>ERZ1023963.170-NODE-170-length-19079-cov-65.319754_pt1 | contig 19079 bp, 20 predicted proteins | sample MGYA00380427_ERZ1023963 | MGnify/ENA primary metagenome ERZ1023963 (study PRJEB33179, sample SAMN07449061) | human gut metagenome | biome: Human-gut; feature: Human associated habitat; material: Faeces | host: Homo sapiens | place: India:Kasaragod | collected... | reverse complement strand
TGCAACTATCGGCAACATGCTGCCACAGGATTTGAAAACCATTGTTTTTCGGAAAAAGCGTTGTTACTTTGCAGCGTGAATGACAGACATACGTGTCTTAAATGATGCAAAACAGACGGCATATTCAGATGCTCCAATGCAGTCATATAAAACGTATTACATGTAATATGATAAAACGTTTGACATGCAAAATGCTTGATATGTAAAATGTAATATAAGTATGCACAAATGTGGCATGACATACAGACTGGCTATAGAACAGTTATGAAACATGACATATATAAAAGCCATATAGCAAGCATAAAAACAGTATAACTGATACGAAAGTTGCATAACATATAATATCACTTGCAAGCCTCATGGCTCATAGATTTGCACCATAGCATGTAGGATGTATCACAAATAAAAATGCAATACCGCATTATAACAAACAAGATGTATAACTCATAAAAAGACAAACATGAAGAAAGAACCAACATTCATCGCCTTCTCCACCCAAAAGGGAGGAGCTGGCAAGACAACACTAACGGTGTTGATGGCAAGTTACCTTTATTATGTCAGAGGTTACGATGTCGTGGTGGTTGACTGTGATTTTCCACAGTTCAGCATCAAGGACATGAGAGAGCGTGACATGCAGAACATCGAGAGTAATGAGTATCTGTTGAGACAGACGCATGAGATGATGAGAAGAACAGGCAAGCCTGCCTATCCAATCGTGGAGAGTCGTCCCGACGAGGCTGTGGAAACAGTAAAGCCTTTCTTGGAAATGGACACACCGCCAGACTTCATCTTCTTTGACCTCGCAGGAACGATTGACAACCTCGGTGTCATAGAGACCATTGCCACGATGGACTACATCTTTTGTCCGATTACAGCAGACAATGTTGTGTTAAGAAGTTCCATCATGTTCGCCAGTCAGTTGAACGATATGTTCATCAGCGTCGGCAAGACAAATATCAAGGAACTGAATATGCTTTGGAACATGGTTGATGCAAGAGAGAAAACAAACCTCTACGAGAAAGCTGGTTGTGTGATGGACGGATTGGGATTGTCTGTGTTGAACACCTACATCCCAGACAGTAAGCGTTTCAGAAAGGAATGTGCAGAGGATGGTAACAAGGTTGTCTTTCGCTCTACGATTCTACCTCCCGACAAGCAACTGATAAAGGGCAGCAACATAGAGAAATTGGCTGACGAAATATTATCCATTATCAAGAAGTAATGTGTATGGCAAAGAATCTGAAAGTAACCATCGACTCGGAAGAGTTCAGAAACTCATTCCGACCACACATGCCACCAAGCAGGGCTTCAACAGAAGAACCTATACAGAAGGAGGCACTAAAGAGCGAGGTAAGTAAACAAAAAGAAGCAATGCCTTCCAAGGGTACTTCATCTCTCATGGATGAATACCAAGAAAGGTATATTCGCAGGTCTGAGAATCCGGCTCGTTCTGGCAAGATGACATACATCCGAAAGGAGTATCATGAAACCATCATGCGCCTTGTGTCTGTTATAAACCGTGAGGATATGTCCTTGTCTGGCTATATAGACCATGTGCTGACAGAACATTTCCAAAAGTATGGGGAGGTTATCAAAGAAGTGTATAAGAAAAATAACAAGGATATAATCATGTGGTAATATGGAAATAATGTTATTGACGATTGTGCTCCTGTATTTTGTATGGAGTATAGCTGTATTGGTGTTTGATGCCGACATCTGGCTTAGGAACAAGTTGAGAATAGAAAAGCCCAAGGTTGAGCCTAAGGAAAGTCCGCCTATTCCTGCTGATGACTTCATTGTCAGACACATCTATACTGTCTCACCGAAAAAAGTCCCAAGCGAACCTGTGCAAATTAAACAGGAGGATGAAGGTGAAACAATAAGGGAAAATGAGGTTACATTCGAGGATGATCAATCTTTGGTGAAGTCCGCCCGTATTCCTGACAATAAGTTGGATGAAGTTTTCACAGATACACGTATTGATGATGTTGACGTGAAATACGATGAATCAGAAGAAGAGCCTGTTGTTGAACAAGCAAGTGGCAATAGCTTTGAGGAGATAGACAAGGCTGTAGAAACGGCAAGCAAGCCGAATGCCACAAACGAAGAATGTTCTCATGCTGGCAAGGTGTTTATTGAAATGGAAGGCAATGAACTTTTCAACATGATAGCGGAACGTTCCAAGCAGATCAAACGCAGAATGAATGCGTTGATGGAATTGCACATGTCGAGCGTTTCCACTGTCAAGCCAACATCAGAAAAAGCAACAAAGGCTATCAAAAAGAAGAAACTTGTTGTTCCTGAAGACTTCAAGGATTTCAATATTAGAGATTTTGTATAACAATTAAAACGTAAGAATTACAATGAAAAAAAGAAACAGTGTTAAAAGACAAATTCCTTCGATAGATGACAAGGAGTTGTATGAGATTTACATGAGAAATCATGATGAGTGCAAGAAGAAAATTCATAAGCAGATTGACGCTTGTCTTGATGAGGCTTTTCCAAACAGTTCTTCATACAAAGAGAATGATTTGGAGGGGGATGTAACATTTGGGAATTTCGAGATGGGACGGTTTGAACCAATTGATAGAACGGAGAAAAACCGTAGCGAGCAGTATGTAGATAAGTTCATGGTAGATGCAGACTTTACTGTAAGACCAAGAAAACAAATCTATATCAGAGAAGAGACCCATGAGCGCATTATGAAGCTTGTGAATGTCGTTGGCAAGGGACAGGTTTCCATGTCAAGTTACATTGATAACATCATCAACGAGCACTTCAACGTATATGATGCAGAAATTAAAACTGCATTTGAGGAAGGTATAAAGACATATGGCCTCTAACTATAATTTTAATGTACGACTGCAATGAAAAAGAAAGACTACGGCTAAAATCTCAGCTCGCCACTGAATCCACAAGTCGGCATCATGCCGCATGAGTAAACAAAAGTATCAACCGCCAGACGGGACAATCCAATCCCCAAGGCACAGACAAAAAACGATTTATGAACAAGAAAAACAGAATCATTCTTCTTGCTGCGATGATTGTCGCAGCCGTATCACAGACATTCGCGCAAGGCAACGGACTTGCAGGTATCAACGAAGCAACAAGTATGGTGACCTCCTACTTCGACCCGGGCACGAAGCTCATCTACGCCATCGGTGCCGTGGTAGGTCTCATCGGAGGCATCAAGGTGTATGGCAAGTTCTCGTCGGGCGACCCGGACACGAGTAAGACTGCCGCAAGCTGGTTCGGAGCCTGCATCTTCCTCATCGTGAGCGCAACCATCCTCCGCTCATTCTTCCTATAATATAATAAGGTATAAGACTTATGGCTGACTACCCAATCAACAAGGGCATCGGTCATTCGGTTGAGTTCAAGGGACTGAAGGCACAGTACCTCTTCATCTTCGCAGGTGGACTGCTTGCCGTCTTTTTTCTTGTGGTCGTCCTCTATATGGCAGGTGCGGATCAATTGGTCTGCATCGGCTTGGGGCTCACGCTCGGATCATTGCTTGTATGGGGAACATTTCACCTGAACAACAAGTACGGAGAACATGGACTGATGAAGCTCCTTGCCTCCAAGAGCCACCCACGCTATATCCTCAACCGAAGGAAAACAAACCGAATGTTCAAACATAAAATGAAAGAAGAATGAGAAATATCAGAAAATCAAGCACCCTTGAGAGCAAATTCCCGTTGCTTGCCGTGGAGCAAGGCTGCATTATCTCCAAGGATGGCGACATCACGGTCGCCTACGAGGTAACGCTCCCCGAAATCTTCACGGTAACATCGCAGGAGTATGAGTCGGTACATGCCGCATGGTGCAAGGCTATCAAGGTGCTGCCCGACTACAGCATTGTCCACAAGCAGGACTGGTTCGTGAAAGAGAACTATGCGCCGGACTTGCAGAATAGCGACATGAGCTTTCTGTCAAGAAGCTACGAGAGACACTTCAATGAGCGTCCTTACCTGCATCACCAGTGTTACCTGTTCCTTACCAAGACCTCCAAGGAGCGCATGGCACACCAGAGCAATTTTTCCACCTTGTGCCGTGGGCATATCATCCCCAAGGAAATCAAGGACAAGGAAACGGTAGCAAGATTCCTCGATGCCGTGGAGCAGTTCGCAAGAATCATCAACGACTCCGGCTATATCTCCTTACGCAGACTGACGGATGAGGAAATCACAGGCACGGAACGGACAACTGGACTTGTAGGCAAGTACCTCTCGCTCTCCACGGAGAACATGCCATGTCTGGAGGATATGGAATTGTCTGCAAGTGGTATGCGTATCGGAAACAAACACCTATGCCTTCATACCTTGTCGCAAACGGAAGACCTGCCAACGGAAGTATCTACGGACAACCGCTTTGAGCGATTGTCAACTGACCGAAGTGACTGCCGTCTGTCCTTTGCCGCTCCAGTTGGCTTGCTGTTGTCCTGCAACCATATCTATAACCAGTATGTATTCATAGACAACAGTGACGAGACCTTGCAGAAGTTTGAGAAGACCGCCCGTAACATGCACTCGCTGTCAAGGTACAGCCGGCAGAACGCCATCAACAAGGAATGGATTGACGAGTATCTGAACGAGGCTCACTCACAAGGCTTGCAGTCTGTCCGTGCCCATTTCAATGTCCTGGCATGGGGCGAGGATATGGAAGAGTTGAAGCATCTTCGCAATGATGTGGGCAGTCAGTTGGCAAGCATGGAATGTGTGCCACGCCACAATACGGTGGATTGTCCGACACTTTTCTGGGCAGCGATACCCGGCAACGAGGGTGATTTTCCGTCAGAGGAGAGTTTCCATACCTTCATTGAGCAGTCAGTGTGCCTCTTCACGGAGGAAACCAACTATATGGATTCTCCCTCACCGTTCGGCATCAAGATGGCAGACCGCATCAGTGGCAAGCCGCTGCACATTGACATCTCTGACCTGCCGATGAGGAAAGGCGTGACAACCAACCGCAACAAGTTCGTGCTCGGACCCTCGGGAAGCGGGAAGTCCTTCTTCATGAACCACCTCGTCAGACAGTATTACGAGCAAGGCACGCATGTGGTCTTGGTCGATACGGGAAACTCCTACCAGGGACTCTGCGAGATGATCAACAGAAAGACATGCGGAAAGGACGGTATCTACTATACCTATACGGATGAGAGTCCCATCTCATTCAATCCGTTCTTCACCGAGGATAAGGTCTTTGACATCGAGAAGCGAGAGAGCATCAAGACATTGCTCCTGACGCTTTGGAAGAAGGACAACGAGCCTGCCACACGAGCGGAAGAGGTCGCCTTGTCGAATGCCGTGTCGCTCTACATCGGTAAACTGAAAGAGGAAAGCGACATCGTTCCATGCTTCAATACCTTCTATGAGTTTGTGGGAACGGAATACCGCAAGGTGCTGGAAGAAAAGAAAGTCCGTGAGAAAGATTTTGATATAGACGGATTCCTCAACGTGCTGGAACCTTACTACAAGGGTGGCGAATACGACTATCTACTGAACTCAGACAAGGAGCTTGACCTGCTGTACAAGCGGTTCATCGTTTTCGAGATAGATTCCATCAAGGGTGCGCCCGTCAAGGCTGCATAAATAACTATTCCATTAGCAAGGAATTAGGCAAGTGTACATTGAAAAGACCTATCATCCGCCTACTTATCCATTCAACGAAAGACGATGGGGAGTGTAGCATGTAGGAAATCCATAAGTCAATCAGCTATCAGATTGCGACTGAATGGTGGGATGAAAAGATAGACAAAGGATAAAATCTATACTGATTGAATGATAGTCCAAGCGGTATCTGCGCGTACCTGCAACGTAAGATAGCTAAACTCGTTGTATCGTGACACTCATTTTCCAGTCTTTGAGGAGAATAGAGCATGTACTTGTCACGACGCATCTGCAATAAGCAGAAAAGGACGAAAGTCATATCCTCCTGTCTATCAGGCAAGAGTTATTATGCAAGCAAACGGGGATTGCCTAAATCGGAAAGCCACTTGTAAGGCTATGAGGTGCAGACCTCTGAATATCTGACAAGGCAACGGAGCCTCCGTAGTAGTCCGAGCAGGATAATGACCTGCACATGGCAAAGGGAGGCAGTTAATTCTTTTAATACAATTAATGAAAAATGTGTGAGACATTATGAGAAATTCAGAAAGAGTATTAAACAGTCTGGCTATACACAGCCGACAACCGAACTATAAATTTGAGCGGCTTTACCGCCTGCTCTTCAATGAACAGATGTACTATGCTGCCTATCAGCGCATTTATGCAAAGGAGGGTAACATGACCAAGGGGGCAGACAACGCCACCATTGACCACATGAGTATATCACGCATTGAAAAACTGATAATTTCGTTGAAAGACGAGTCATATCAGCCCATACCGTCAAGGAGAGTTTATATTCCCAAGAAGAATGGGAAGAAACGACCTCTTGGCATACCCACATTCAACGACAAACTTCTGCAAGAAGTTGTCAGAATGATTTTGGAAGCGATATATGAAGGTAGCTTTGACAACAATTCCCATGGTTTTAGACCCAAGCGAAGTTGTCATACAGCCTTGCAACAAATTCAAAAGTCATTCAATGGGACACGTTGGTTCATAGAAGGGGACATCAAAGGCTTCTTTGACAATATCAATCATAACACATTGATAGACATTTTAAGGAAGCGAATTGACGATGAGCGTTTTCTTCGATTGATACGCAAGTTCCTCAATGCGGGATTTATTGAAAATTGGGTATTCAACAAAACATATAGTGGCACGCCACAAGGTGGAATAATCAGCCCGATATTGGCAAACATCTACCTTGACCAACTTGACACTTATATGCGTGAATACATCCAAAAATTCAACAAGGGCAAGGAAAGAGCAGACAATCCCGAAAGGGTGAAATTTGAGTACGGCAAAAGTCGTGCAGTGTTGAAACTCAAAGCGGTAACAGACAGGGAAGAGCGCAAATCCATAGTCAAAGAAATAAAACACTTTGATAAGGAAAGAGCAAAAATTCCTTGTGGTGTGGATATGGATGCAAATTTCAGACGCCTAAAATATGTACGGTATGCAGATGATTTTCTGTGTGCTGTCATTGGAACAAAGAAAGAGGCGGAAGCCATCAAGCAGGACATCAAAAAGTTCCTTGCCGAGAAGCTTTCGCTTGAACTTTCAGATGAGAAGACACTCATTACACATGGAAGAAAGTCTGCAAAGTTCCTCGGCTATGAAATCTATATCCGCAAATCTGTATTGACCAAGAGAAACAAGGCTGGCAGATTGACAAGACCCTTTAATAATAAGGTGTACTTGAAGATGCCGACGCAAGTGATTAGAAAGAAACTCCTTGACTATGGTGCATTGGAGATAAAGATGCACAATGGAAAGGAGTTTTACAAGCCTAAGCACCGACCATATCTCATCAACAGTGATGACTTGGAAATCTTGGAAAGATACAATGCTGAAATAAGAGGTATCTATAACTTCTATTCAATAGCAAACAATTGTCATTCGCTTCATACATTCAAGTATATCATGGAGTATAGCATGTACAAAACCTATGCGTCCAAGTATAGAAGTTCTGTAGTGCAAATCTGCAAGAAATACAAGAAAGACGGAGTGTTCACAGTAAGCTATAAGAACAGAAAAGGACAAACCTTAAAGAGGCAGTTTTACCACGATGGGTTCAAGCGTAAGAAACAAGAATATGGAGATTGCTATGACAGATTACCTGTTCAATACTTTTACCACGGAACAAGTCTTATCGACAGATTAAAGGCAAACCGTTGTGAATTGTGTGGAAAGGAAAACGTAAAACTTGATATGCACCATGTGAGAAAACTCAAAGACCTTCAAGGAAAGGAAGATTGGGAACGCCACATGATTGCACGCAAGCGTAAGACGATAGCTTTATGTCGTAGCTGCCATAAGAAAGTCCATTACGGTAGTATAGACTGATAGAATTAATGGAGAGCCGGATACGCCGAAATGTGTAAGTCCGGTTCGGGGGCGAGCATTTGGAAACCTACCATAGTAATATGGCAAGGCGCTGGGTGCTTAGCCTACACCATCCAATCCTGTTCCCAATCACGACCATCATCATCATGGAGCTGTTCATCAACAAAATGCGCCGTCTGAAAGGCATCCGCAAGATGATAGTGATAGAAGAAGCATGGAAAGCGATAGCTTCGGCAAACATGGCGTCCTATATCAAGTATCTCTATAAGACGGTCAGAAAGTTCTTCGGTGAGGCGGTTGTGGTAACCCAGGAAGTAGAGGACATCATATCCTCCGCTATCGTGAAGGACAGTATCATCAACAACTCAGACTGCAAGATACTCCTTGACCAGAGGAAGTTCATGAACAAGTTCGAGCAGATACAGTCATTGCTCGGATTGACGGAAAAGGAGAAGTCGCAGATTCTCTCCATCAACCAGTCCAACGACCCGTCACGTCTCTACAAGGAAGTATGGATAGGACTCGGAGGAACGCAGTCGGCAGTATATGCCACAGAGGTGTCCACGCAGGAATATCTCGCCTATACGACTGAGGAAAGTGAGAAACTGAAGGTGAGGGCATTGGCGGAGAAACTCGGTGGTGACATGGAAGCCGCCATCCGACAACTTGCAGAGGACAAACAAGAGAACAAGTAAATTCATTATCCACTTAATCCAAAAGTAAAAATGAGAACAAAAGTAATCATGACAATCTGCCTGTTCCTGCTAATGGTGGGAAAGGCAAGCGCACAGTGGTCTGTCATAGATCCTACCAACATTGCGCAGAGTATCATCAACTCGTCCAACAACATCGTCCACACATCTTCGACGGCTCAGAACATGATCAACAACTTCAAGGAGACCGTGAAGATTTACGAGCAGGGCAAGAAGTACTACGATGCACTGAAGTCGGTGAACAACCTCGTCAAGGACGCACGCAAGGTGCAGCAGACCATCCTCATGGTGGGTGACATCACGGACATCTACATCAACAACTACCAGAAGATGATGCACGATGACAATTTCTCCGTGGATGAACTCTCCGCTATAGGCTTCGGCTACACCAAACTGCTGGAGGAAAGCAACGATGTGCTGACAGAACTGAAGAATGTGGTGAACATCACGACCCTTTCCATGACGGACAAGGAGCGAATGGACGTGGTGGAACGCTGCTACTCGAAGATGAAGCGTTACCGCAATCTCGTGAGCTATTATACCAACAAGAACATTTCCGTGAGTTATCTGCGTGCCAAGAAGAAAAACGACCTTGACCGCATCATGGGACTCTACGGCAAGTCGAACGAGAAATACTGGTAGCCTATGGATTTCGAGAATCTTCACCAGATACTGCGTTCCCTGTATGACGAGATGATGCCGCTGTGCTCCGACATGACGGACATCGCCAAGGGACTTGCAGGACTTGGGGCGCTGTTCTATGTCGCCCTGAGGGTTTGGCAGTCACTGTCAAGGGCAGAGCCGATAGACGTATTTCCGCTGCTCCGTCCGTTTGCCATCGGACTTGCCATCATGTTCTTCCCGACCATCGTGCTCGGTACGCTCAACAGCGTGATGAGTCCCATTGTGCAAGGTACACATTCCATGCTGGAGACACAGACCTTCGACATGAATGAATACCGGGCGCAGAAAGACAAGTTGGAGTATGAGGCGATGAAACGCAATCCGGAAACCGCATACCTTGTGAGCAACGAGGAGTTTGACAAGCAGCTTGACGAACTCGGCTGGTCACCCGGCGACGTGGTGACAATGGCGGGAATGTATGTGGAGCGTGGCATGTACAGCATGAAGAAGAGCATCCGTGATTTCTTCCGTGAACTGCTGGAACTGCTGTTCCAAGCCGCCGCATTGGTCATAGATGTGCTGAGGACATTCTTCCTCATTGTCCTCTCTATCCTCGGTCCGCTTTGTTTCGCCATATCGGTATGGGACGGATTCCAGTCCACGCTGACGCAATGGTTCTGCAGGTACATACAGATTTATCTCTGGCTACCCGTTTCGGACTTGTTCAGTACCATCCTTGCCAAGATACAGGTGCTGATGCTGAAAAACGACATCGAGGCATTGCAGAACGACCCGAACTTTTCCATTGAGGCAAGCAACGGTGTTTACATCGTTTTCCTCATCATCGGAATCATCGGTTACTTCACCATACCGACCGTGGCGGGATGGATCATACAGGCAGGTGGCGGCATCGGCAACTACAACCGGAACGTGAACACGGCAGGCTCACTGGGCGGAAGCATCGCAGGAGCAACGGCTGGAAATGTGGCAGGACGTGCCGGAAGGCTCATCAAGAGCGGATTTAAGAAAATATAGTCATTCATGAACAATACAACGAAAAGAAAAATGGAATTCAAGTCATTGAAGAATATCGAGACCTCGTTCAGACAGATACGCCTGTTCTGCATCGTCCTCGTCATCGGTTGCGCTGTTGTTGCAATATGTTCGGTGGTGTTCGCATTCCGATTTGCGGAGAAGCAGCGCGAGAAGATATACGTCCTTGACGGAGGCAAGTCGCTGATGCTCGCACTCTCGCAAGACCTCTCACAGAACAGACCTGCCGAGGCAAGGGAACACGTGAGACGCTTTCATGAGCTGTTCTTCACGCTATCACCGGAGAAGAGTGCCATCGAGCACAACGTGAAACGAGCCTTGCTGCTGGCGGACAAGAGCGCATACAACTATTACCAGGACTTTGCGGAGAAAGGTTTTTATAACCGACTCATTGCAGGAAACATCAACCAGTCGCTGCAAGTTGACAGCGTGGTCTGTAACTTTGATAACTACCCTTATCAAGCCAAGACCTACGCACGGCAGGTGATACTCCGAGAGAGCAACGTGACGGAGAGAAGTCTTGTCACCGTATGCAGGTTAGTGAATGCCACACGCTCCGACGACAACCCGAATGGTTTTACCATTGAAGGTTTCACCATTGTGGAGAACAGGGACATCAGTACAGTAGAACGATAAAAATAGCAAGAATGGAAAATCCGATTAAGACAATCCAAGAAAAGGTGAATGGTATGAAGGGAAGACTGCGTGACAGGCTGGATTCCCTTCCGCCAAGGGTGAGACTGAAAGTCGTGCTCGTCATGTTCGGCTTGTTTGCCCTCTGTAGCCTTTACATGATAGGTTCAGCCATCATCAACTTCGGAAACGGCAAGACCTCAAATATAGAGGTTGAGCATATTGAGAGTGTAAAGTTGCCCGCCGACAAGGGGCAGCAAGTGACCAACCAAAATGAATTGATACATGGAGAAGGAGAAGAATGACAAGGTGGAGCCGGATAAGGCTCCAAAGGAAAAGAAGCCTTTGACAGAGGAACAGCGTATCAAGCGCAACAAGATGATAGCCATACCGTGCATGTGTCTCGTCTGCGCATTGGTGTTATGGCTCATCTTCAAGCCGTCGGCATCAGAGGGTGAGAAAGGCAGCAAGGGATTCAACATGGAAATGCCCGATGCGGAGAAGACAGATGTAGAGGCAGACAAGCGCAAGGCATACTCCAAGGAGGATCTTGCCAACAAACAAAAGGAGAAAGGCAGAGCCATGAGCACCCTTGGGGAGTATATGCCAAGCATGGACTCCACGGCATCGGGGCAGGACAAGGACTTTGACTTGATGCAGTCTGGTGGACAGCCTACAAAAGCGGAAAGACAGGAGGCGGATGCCATCCGCTCGTCTGCCGAGGCATACCGAACCTTGAACACGACCTTGGGCGGTTTCTATGAACAGCCACAGCAAGGGGAAAGCAGCGAAGATGCTGAGTTGAGGAAACGTCTTGATGAGCTGGAGGCAAGCATGATGCAACAGGAAAGCAAGCGTTCCAATATGGACGAGCAAGTTGCCCTTATGGAGAAGTCCTATCAACTTGCGGCAAAGTACATGCCTGGTGGAAATGCCAATGCAGCAAGTCCTTCATCAGCAGAAACTGCAACAGAGGAAAACAAGGAAGCTGTCACCAAGGGCAAGAAAGCCAAGGTTTCCCCTGTAAGGCAAGTGCAAAGGCGTGTAGTCTCGTCCTTGAACCGCCCCATGAGTAACGGGGAGTTTGTAGCCTCTTACTCGGAAAAGGCTTCGGCAAGGTTCAATACCGCCATCGGGAGAGGTGGTGTTTCCGACAAAAACACGATTTCTGCCTGCATCCACGGCAACCAGACCATAACGGACGGACAGGCAGTAAGGTTGAGATTGTTGGAATCTATGCGTGTCGGCAATAGGGATATACCACGAAATTCTGTCATTGTCGGAGTGGCACGATTGCAAGGCGAAAGGCTTTCCATAGCCTTGAAGTCCATTGAGCACAACGGCATGATTATCCCGATTGAGCTTGCCGTCTATGACAATGACGGTCAGGAGGGCATCTTCATCCCGAAGTCGATGGAGGTTGACGCAGCCAAGGAAGTCGGTGCCAACATGGGAAGCTCGCTGAACAGCAGCATCAACATTTCCTCCAATGCCGGGGCACAGCTTGCCTCCGACTTGGGAAAAGGTGTCATACAAGGCGTGTCGCAGTATATCTCCAAGAAGATGCGTACCGTCAAGATACACCTGAAGGCTGGCTACAGGGTCATGCTCTACCAAAAGGAAGATTAGCCGAAAGGCAACAACATTTATACCACTTAATCCAAAAGTTTAATTAAAAGCAAACCAAAATGAAAAAGACAACAATCATGTTCGCCATTATGCTGGGCGTAGCCTGCACTGCATCAGCGCAGAAGACAGGCAAGAAAAAAGCGCAGAAGTCTGTAAAGACTGAGCAAGTAAGCAATGTTTCTTCCGACCAGGAAGAGAAACTGACCTTGACCAAGGAGGTGTATCCGCAGAAGGAAGAGAACAGCAACCTCTATCACGGCTTGACCAAGAAGCTGACCTTCGACCGCATGATTCCACCTCATGGTTTGGAAGTGACTTATGACAAGACGGTTCATATTCTCTTTCCTGCCTCTGTCAAGTACGTTGACTTGGGATCAGAGGATTTGATAGCTGGCAAGGCGGACGGTGCGGAGAATGTTATCCGTGTAAAAGCAGCCGTGAAGAACTTCAAGAAAGAGACCAATATGAGCGTCATCACGGAGGATGGCTCATTCTACACCTTCAACGTAAAGTATGCCAAGGAACCACTCATGCTCAATATCGAGATGGCGGACTTCATCCATGACGGTGAGGCGGTGAACCGCCCGAACAATGCGCAGGAGATTTATCTCAAGGAGTTGGGCAAGGAAAGTCCCATGCTGGTACACCTCATCATGAAGTCCATCCACAAGGAGAACAAACGCAAGGTGAAGCACATCGGCAGCAAGCGTTTCGGAATCCAGTATCTTTTGAAGGGCATCTATGTACACAGCGACTTGCTGTATTTCCACACAGAAATCAAGAACCAGAGCAACGTGCCGTTTGACGTGGACTATATCACGTTCAAGGTGGTGGACAAGAAGGTGGCGAAGCGAACCGCCATTCAGGAGCAGGTGCTTCTTCCTGTCCGTGCCTACAACTATGTGGTGCGTGTGGCTGGCAAGAAAACGGAGCAGACGGTGTTCTGCTTGCCGAAATTTACCATTCCCGACGACAAGGAGCTTGTCGTGGAGATGAACGAGAAGGAAGGCGGTCGCCATCAGTCGTTTGTCGTGGAGAACAGTGACTTGGTGCGAGCTTTGACAATCAACGAACTTAGTGTGAAGTAACGGATGAAAAGAAGAAACATTGCAATCATGGCAATGCTTGCCCTCACCGCAGGGCAGGCATTCGCCCAAAGATGTCTTCCTCAGATGAAAGGCATCGAGGTGAAGGTCGGCATGGCTGACGGAGTATATAACGGCAAGAAGTCCTGCAAGGCTGGCTATTATGCAGGTCTCGGACTTTCGAGCTATACCAATGGTGGTGACAAGTGGACGTATGGGGCGGAATATCTGCAAGTACATCAGCCTTACCGTGAAACTTCCGTTCCAATAGCACAAATGACGGGCGAGTTCGGTTATTCCTACAACTTCCTTTCCGACAACAGCAAGACGGTGCTGTTCTATATCGGAGGTACGGCACTGGCTGGCTATGAGTCCGTAAACTGGGGCAAGAGAACCATGTCGGACGGAGCGACCTTGCAGAACAAGGGAGCGTTTATCTATGGCGGTGCCGTGGCATTGGAAACGGAAATATACCTGTCCGATGCAATAGCTTTGACCGCTTCCGTTAAGGAAAAGCTTGTTTGGGGCAACAGTACGGGACATTTCCACACGCAGTTTGGCATCGGCATGAAGTTCATCATCAACTAAAACAGTGAGCCTATGGACATCAATGAAATCAAACAAGTGCCTATCGTGGACTTTCTCTATATTCTCGGCATTGAGCCTGTCAAGCACAAGGCTTCGGGACTTTGGTATCATGCGCCATACCGCAATGACCGCAATCCTTCGCTTCGGGTATCAACGGACAAGAATGTCTGGTATGACTATGGCATCGCCAGAGGTGGTGACATCTTCAACCTCGCAGGGGAGTTCATCAACAGCAATGAGTTTGTGGCACAAGCCAAGTTCATATCTGAAACACTTGGTGGCAGCTTCCCGACATCGTTTCCGCATCATCAAAGAATAGCGGAAAAGGCTGTGAAGGCGAAAGGCAATCCCTTTAGTGATATTGTGGAAAAGCCTTTGAGCCATCCTGCTCTCAGGCAGTACTTGCGTGAGCGTGGCATATCGGCTGACGTGGCGAGCCGTTTCTGCTGTCAGGTGGAATACCGATACAATGGCAAACAGTTCTTTGCTGTCGGTTTCAAGAACAACAGCGATGGCTACGAGATACGCAACCGCTTCTTCAAAGGTTGCGTGTCGCCAAAGGACATCACTCTCATTGGCAGGAACAGCAACGTCTGCCATCTGTACGAGGGTTTTATGGATTTCCTCTCTGCCGTAATTCTCGGCATAGGTCGTGGTGAGGATCATATTGTCCTCAACTCTGTGGCTAATATGCAAAAGGTGCATCATCTTTTAGATGGCTATACACAAGTGTATTGTCACTTGGACAATGACGAAGCTGGCGAGAATGCCTGTGTCGAACTGCAAAAGCGATATGGAGATAAGGTCATTGACCATTCGCATCTATACACAGGTTACAAGGACTTGAACGAGTACCTGATGAGCCATAAGACAAGAAAGTAACAATCATTCAAAAAGCAACAAGACAATGAAGAAGAACAATAAAATCAAGAAATCAGTGAGCGTGTTGGCATTCCTTTTCGTGTGTGCCGTGTCGGTAATCCTTTCATCGTGCAGCGATGAGCTGGACATTCAGCAGTCGTATCCTTTCAAGGTGGAGACGATGCCTGTGCCAAAGGACATTGTGCGTGGACAGACCGTTGAAATCCGCTGCGAGTTGAAGGCGGAGGGAAAGTTTGACGGCACCATCTATACCATCCGCTATTTTCAGCATGACGGAAAAGGCTCGTTGAGAATGGAGAACGGAACGGTGTTCCTGCCAAACGACCGCTATCTGTTGGAGAACGAGAAGTTCCGTCTTTACTATACCTCGGCAAGCACGGAGACACAGACGCTGACAGTGGTGGTAGAGGACAACTTCGGCAAGTCATACGAAATGGAGTTCAGTTTCAACGATACTGATGAGGAGGAAGAGTTTGCGAGAAGTGCCAACAAACTCGGTAGCGTATGAGGTTGATGATATTGTTAGCCTTGCTTCTTGTGTCGGGCAGCTTGTCTGCCCAGACGCAAGGGGCGATAAAGCGAGTTTGTCATGTGTCACGTTTTGAGTTGGCTGTCGCCTGCATCAAGAAGTACGAGGGTCTGCACGGACCGAAGCACCATCCTTATGTCGGATATGGGCACAAGCTGTTGCCTGGCGAGAAGTTTTCTCCAAGAATGACGGAACGGCAATCCGATGCATTGCTGCGCTCTGACCTCAGAAAGCTCTGCGCCATGTTTCGTGGTTTCGGTCGTGACTCGCTGCTCTTGGCTACACTTGCCTACAATGTGGGATGTGGAAAGGTGATGAAAAGCCGGATGTATGCCAAGATGCGAAGTGGCAACAGAAACATCTATCGTGACTATGTGGACTTCAAAAGGTGGAACGGAAAGATAGTGCCTTCCATCGAGCGAAGAAGAAAAATGGAGTATCTGCTCTTGTTTACTCCATAGTAATAAGGTTTTATAAAAATAGGACAGTCCTTTTGATTGGGGGCTGTCCTTTGTTTTTTGCAAGCATCGCAGATAAGGAAAAGACGGTTTCTTTGCCACTTTCTTTTCCGCTCCTCGGCTCATGATTCCTAAGACATCACCAAATTTTTGAGAGCTTTTTTGTGTTAAAATAAGCAAAATAGCCCCCAGAAAGCATATAGTCATACCTACCCCTGTAGCAGAAGAAGACATTTTTTGACTTTTCTGTTACAAAAAAAACGATACGGAACTCTTTCTTTTAATAGCTTTTTGCTCGATTCCTAATTAGTTATCCGTATCTGTCCTCACAAGACTATAAGAGACAATGGTACATTGTCATAGTTCACTTGCTTTGGACTTTTCAATATGTAAGTTCTTTCTGTCGTCAGAGGTGTTCAACACTTCCCATTTTCTCTTTTGCTTGCCTATGGCAAACATTCTGCAAATGAGCTTAAACTTGACGGCATTCAATGCCTTACGCTTAGTATCAGAATCTTTTCTGCCTCCTAACTTTCGATTATAAAACATTTGCATTTCCACATCGTACTCAACAGCTCTCAATGCCGCCATAGACAGGTCAGCTTTCACTTGACCGTTACAGTGTGCGGAAGGTCGGGCACGCCATTTCACACTGGTACCAGAAGTGTGACTGCATGGAGCTACGCCAACATATCTCGCATATTGCCGAGCTGTGTCAAAAGCGGTAAAGTTTCGTGTGATGGCAATTATGTTTGTTGCATTGACAAAACCAATTCCTGGTATCGTCAACAGATTCTGAAAAGTGTCAAAGACATCTTCCTCCTTGGACATTAATTCACACTCTTCCTGATCTATCTTCTCAATGTCATGATTGAGCTTTTTAATGTAGCTCTCATACATGGCAGAATCCTCTTTCGTTTCAAACATCTGCATTCGGTTCATAAAGTTTGTCCGTTGCTCCACAAGGAACTTACGCTCATTGACAAGTTGCTTCAATTGTTGCATAGCCTTGCTTGGCAACTTGTATGGCTTGGCACATTCCGTGCCATCATAACGATAGAGGAAGTCAGCTATCTTTGCAGAGTCATTCTTGTCTCGCTTATCTATTGTCCCCATAGGATGATGTTTTACTATACGTGTACTAAGCATACAGAAAGAGTAATTCTTGGACGTGAGGAATTTTTCCAAGTCCAAGGAGTAGCAACCTGTAAATTCCATGCCAAACAGGGCTTGGGAAAGTACCACACGGCTCTTTTTGAGCCATGAGCACATATCGCCAAATCCCTTGCGAGTGTTGTTGAACACCTCATGAGGGAACATTTTGATGTTGGTGTCCTCACGAAATATAGATACATCTATGACATTTTTAGAGATGTCAATGCCTACAAATGATTTATTTTTCATATCTTTGCACCGCTTTACGAAAGGAACTCTCTATGTCAGGATAAGCCAAATCTTTTAAAAGCTGGGACGGACAGCTAATTCCCTAAAAGGCACTGAGTCTGACATTTCGGGCAGAGGAGACTATATCAAGGGAAAGGGCTTTGCCTAAGATTAAAAAGTTCACTACCTCTGTCTGGAGTTCCTTCCTTTTGAGGATTCCTCGCAAAGGTAGTGCCAAAAGCAACCAAGAGACTCTATCATGGTATAGTGATGGTCTTAAAACACTGTTAGTTCACTCCTGGTTGCTTGTTTTTCCCATTTCGATAATTGTCCGTCTCCACATACGGAGTACCTCGTTTTATAACGGCAAACATACGGAGTATCATCTTAAACTTGATTGCATTAAACACTATTCCACTGCATTTCTCCTTTCTCTTGCGTTCCCAGTAATCTCTGATGTTCGGAATGTGCTGCATGCAAACCAAACAGGCAATGGACAAATCTGCCTTTGCCTGTTTAAAACCTTTCTTAGAGACTGACGAGCCTTTTCTCACAGATGTACCAGATTCTTTCTTGAAAGGAGCGACACCAATATAGCAAGCGTATTTACGTGGGTTATCTATTGCCATGAAGTTTTCGGTCAAGACAATGGTTTCAAGTGCGACAACACGCCCAATACCAGGTATTGATGTCAGCAGGGAAAAGTTCTTGCTGATGTCCGCATCTTCTTTTATGTACATGTCAATTTCATTGTCTATGCCTTTAAGTGCATCATTGAGCGTTTTAAGTTGCCCATTCTTACGTTCCACAGACAAATCTGTGTCATACGCACATATATCATGAAGCTGCTGCTTGTAAAGGACTGACTGCTTGACTGTCTGCTTGCGTTCCGCCAAAAGCCTCTTCAACTTAAAATATACAGGAGAAGGAAGTTTTGATGGGTTGCGAAGAATCTTTCTGTGGTTCTGCTCACAGTAAATGGCTATGCGGAAAGAATCAAGCTCGTCAGTCTTGATGCGGTCGAGCGAACGCAGTCCATCATCCAAGTCTGGCTCAAAGCGATGCATCTTGCGAGGTTCCACCATCCTATAAATATAATGTTTCTCTTCCAACCACAGTCTAAAGTTTTGGGTGTAAAGTCCTGTATATTCCATACAGAACAAGACTATATCAAACCCCTTGCTTACCTTTGCCACCCATGAACCAATTTTCTTGAAACCTGCATTGTTGTTGCTCACCTTTATATGGGCTTTCTTCCAATCAATGCTTTCTCCGTCATAATAAGCAAGGTCGAGAGTCTGCTTTGAGACATCCACGCCTATGTAAAGTTCTTTATCCATAATTTTGACATTTAATAGTTAAATGGAATCAAGAAAGTTGGCTGGATTATATAAGGACTATGACATGAGAAAGGGCATACCTTGAAAGAAAGATAGTTCACCTTAACACCCATTAACCAAATATCCTAACTTGATTCCTGGGTGCAAAGGTAAAAGAAAGAAAGTGGCGGAACGAATTTTCATCGCTCCGCCGATATGGATTTCATGTTG
>ERZ1023963.168-NODE-168-length-19254-cov-15.097036_pt1 | contig 19254 bp, 16 predicted proteins | sample MGYA00380427_ERZ1023963 | MGnify/ENA primary metagenome ERZ1023963 (study PRJEB33179, sample SAMN07449061) | human gut metagenome | biome: Human-gut; feature: Human associated habitat; material: Faeces | host: Homo sapiens | place: India:Kasaragod | collected... | reverse complement strand
ATTGCCATTCCTTTGGTTGTTTTTAATTTATTAATTATTTTCATACTTTTCTCACCTCCTATTCTGTTACTATTTCATATGGATTAGAAGACGAGCCATCTCCACTTTTCCATGCATTAGTGCCTTTAATAGATAACACTGGTCGAACCGCATATGTTCCAGTTATACCATTACCACCAATTTGTCCACTATCTGATGTACCACTTATTATAAATTGAAATGCTATACCATTATTCCACATATATGGTGACATTGTCCACCACCAGTTATCATTTACAGAACTTTGACTATTTGTACTATTGTAGTAAAAATATGCTGTACTATTTTTTGCACTTATTCCTCCTGCATAACTTACTTCATCTACTGAAATTAATCCTATTGGATAGTTAAGTTTACCATTATCTTTTGTATAAACATTATCTCCTGAACAGTCATAAGTAGGTGTTTTATTTGTAATTAATCTAGTATATGAACCAAATTGACCAGATGTACTAGGTTCACTTGTGTCATTACAATATATAGCACTTGTACTTACAAAATTATCATATTTATTTTTTAAATTGTCTTGGTACCATTTTTCAAGTGTTTTTTTAACATATGATGTACTATAATTAACATAACTTTTATCATTATATAAACAGTTACCACTTGTATCTTTATAGTAACAAGTTGAAGAATTATTATCAACTGTAATATAGGCACTTGTACTATCCGTACTTGTTCCATGATATAAAAGTCTTATACTTCTATCAGCGTTTGTTCTTATTATCCTCCAGTAGAAGTCTCCAAACTTTACCCAGTTATTTTGTGCATTTCCTGAAAAATAATATACATCAGTTCCATTTTCTTGTATTTTATAAAGTGTTTTTGTGTTACTACTTTGATATACATCAGCCAAGTTTGTTCTTGTTTTTATTGTTGGATTATCGCTAAGTAGTTTATCATACATAGTAGTGGCAGTACCAGATAATTTGCATTCTGTACTAGATGTAACATTTTTAATAATTAACTTATTATCTTCAATAGTAGCATTACATCCTGAAACACTTATAAGAGTAGCATCTCCTTTAGGATAGAATGTAACACTTCCATCAGATGAAACTGTTTTACTTGATGAATCTAATATTGAATTAATTTCCATTGGTTCAATTGTTGCAGTTACTTCATCTTTATAATATATTTTAGCATACCCATTTCCAGTGTGTCCTGTTTCAGTACCACCAGTTGTATTTGGAAAGGAACTATTTCCTGCAATTGTTTCTGCGTCGGTTAAATAATATGAACTGTTTAATAAAACTCCACTTGGATAACTTGAAGAAGTACTTGATGTATATACATATCCACTTCCACCACCATTACTTGATCTTAAGTCTGTATCTGTATCACTATAACTATTAGATGCTGCTCCTCCATAGAAGCCACCTCCGCCTCCACCAGATGAGTATTTATAATTGTTTCCACTAGTAGTAACTGAGGCTCCAACTCCGAACGTTCCAGCCGTTCCTGAACTTCCTCCGGATGTTTGTGTTCCACCGTAACTTGCTATTGGTGATCCTCCTGTAGTGCCTCCACCATATTTAGTAGTTTTTGCATCTACAGAAGCACTTCCACCACCGCCTCCGGCGACGATTACTCTCGCATATAAACTATCTGTTCCAATTCTAATATCAGTGGCTCCACCTCCACCTTGACCATAAGTATATGTCGAACTATAATATCTATTATATCCATTTCCTCCACCGTTAAACCCACCAGTTACTGCTGTTCTGTTTGAACTATTAGTGGCTGGAGTTCCACCTACATAAATATACAACTTCGTACCTTTTTCCAAATTAACAGTACCTTTTGAATAACCACCTAGGCCTCCATAGTAAGTATCATAGTTTCCGCCTTGTGCTCCCCAAACTTCAAATGTGTAACTATCTGTAGTTGGTGCAGTAAATGTTTGAACTGACCCATCACTTCCTGTCGTTCCATTATAACTAAATGTTGCTATTTTATCTTCTTTAACTGTAGTAGTTACAGCACCACCTTTAACAATGGTAACCATATTACTATTAGAAGTATCTTTAGTAAAATTAATTACACACTTATCTTTATCTTTCATATCAGTTATTTCAATTTCCCAGTTATCATTATCCCATATGAAATTAGATCCTTTATTACATTTAATAGTACTCGCAATATATCCACTACCTTTTGTAGGCATTTCATTTACACTTTTACCATCCACGGTAAAAGCCAACGTGTCATTTTTTACTAGTTTAGATAATATTTTGTTATCCTTATTAGGTATAGAAACAAATATTGATATAAAAACTATTATAGTTATAATTAAACTTGATATTATATATTTCTTCATATATTTCCCTCCAATGTGAAAAATGGGTAGAATGATTCTAACCATTATTATATACATTAAAATAATTATTATTTAATTTAGTCAAGTTAGTTAGAAAATAATATTTCTCCTCATTTAATACTTCACTTTGTACTAAAGAAGAAAACATATAACTTAACTTATTATTACTTTTATTAGTCATATTTATTACCTTCCTTCTATTCTTAAACTATATTAATTATACAAAAAATATAATGCTATTTCAAGTACTTTTTCTTTGAAAAAGTTTATTTATTTCTAAAAATAAATGAAGGTACTCTAGTCTTTAATAAAACCTATTACAAAATATATAAAAAATATAATACTATTCGTTTTTTTAAAAAATACTTAAGCGGAACAATTAGTACATGAGTAGTACCTAGTGGTTAGGTGTTCTTACCTCAGTCTGTATTTTATTAATTATTTATAATTTTTAATCTACTAGAAGGAGGTGGTCTGTATGAGTCATAAGAAAGGTTTTAAACTTACTTATGGAGTATTTAGTTATACTTGTAGTAATTTTAGCTTTGCTAGATCACTATACAAACAACAGAGATTAATTGTAGTTTATACTTTTAATCAAAAAAGAATACCGAATCAACTTGATACGGTATTCGCCCAAAACAATACGGACTGAGTGAATACCTAACGAGCAAAGCTAAGTACTACTCATTTTTTTATGTCCATTTATATTATATGTCTTAATGACAATATAATTATAACAAATTTTGTTAATTAATTCAAGTACTTTATTAAATACTTTATTTTACTATATCACATGAATCAAGTATTATTGTAACTGGTCCATCGTTATATATTTCTACTTTCATATCAGATCCAAATATACCAGTTTCTGTATGAATATTTAAGCTTCTTAAATGTTCATTCATGTAGTCATATAACTTACTTGCACTAGTTGGATCCATTGCGTTTACAAATGATGGTCTTCTTCCTTTAGTACAGTCAGCATATAATGTAAACTGACTAATATTTAGTATACTTCCAGAAGTATCTAATAAACTTAGATTCATCTTTTCATTTTCATCTTCGAATATTCTTAAATTTATTATTTTATCAACCATTTTGTCTACAATAAGAGTGTTATCTCCTTCAGTAAAACTACTAAGTAAAACAAAACCATTATCAATACTACCATGTACTTTACCATCAATAGTAACTTTACTATTTTTACTTCTTTGCACTACTACTCTCATAATCTTTCCACCTTACTTATAAAATTTAAGCCATTTAAATCATTCATAAATTTATCAAGATTTTCTTTATTTTTAACTTTACAAACTAAGTCATATATGTCACTATCTTTATTGCTTCCTTTATTATTTATTGAAGAGACTATAACATCACTTTTAGTAGCAACACTTATTATATCTACTAAATGATCATTAGATGAATCAATATATATTCTTACATTTGTAATATATTTATCACTTACTACATCATTCCATTCTGCTGATATTATTCTTTCACCATTAATATCTATCATTTTACAGTCTTTTCTATGTATTGATACACCATTACCTTTAGTAATGTATCCTACTATTTCATCGCCTAGAACTGGGTTACAGCAATTTGCTAGTGAAGTTAAGATATCCCCATAACCTGCAATTAGTATTTTACCATTTGGAGTATCTTTTACTATATTCTTATTTTCTAATAATTTTTCTATTGTATCATCTTTCTTAGGTTCAAATATATCAATTAATCTATTTACTATTTGTGTTGGAGTGTATTTTAAAGAAGTAATTCCTAAACATAGTTCATCATAAGTATCTACTTTAATTTCACTAAATAATTTATTTAAAACATTTTCATTTAATAAATCACTATTATTATATCTTCTTTTTTTAATTTCTTCTTTTAATAATTCGTCTCCTGTTTCAATTGATTTATCTTTTTCCTTTTTATAGAAATAACTTCTTATTCTAGATTTAGCATTTTCTGTTTTTACAAACTTTAACCAAGCTTTTGAAGGGCTTTTACCTTTTTGAGTTTTTAAGTCAACTATGTCTCCATCTTGAAGTTTATAATCAAGTGAAACTAGTTTTCCATTTACTAAAGCACCAATAGTTGTGTTACCTACTTCAGAATGTATCTTATATGCAAAATCAATTGGTGTTGATTCATCAGGTAGTTCTATTATGTCTCCTTTTGGAGTAAAGATATATATAAATTCTTTTGTTATAGAGTTACTTAAATCTTTAAAGAAATCACTATTATTTTCCATATCATTTACTTCTATAAGTGTTCTAAATTGCGCTAATTTGGTTTCTAGTTCACTTGTTTTAGAACCATCTGTTTTTTCTTTATAACTCCAGTGAGATGCTACACCATGTTCTGCAATTTCATTCATTTCATAAGTACGTATTTGCACTTCATATATTCTATTGTCTACTCCAAATACAGTAGTGTGTAAACTTTGATACATGTTGTTTTTTGGATTTGCAATAAAATCTTTAAATCTTTTTGGAATAGGTCTAAACTTAGAATGAATAAGTCCTACTACTAAGTAACAGTCTTCTGTTTTATCAAGAAGTATTCTAAGACCTAACAAGTCATATATTTCTTCCCATTTTTTACCTAATAAAAGTTTATTAGCAATTCCTCTTACAGATTTTACACGATATGTTATTTCATACTTTATTTCATGTTCGTTTAGAAGAGAAATTATTTCATCTCTCATTTTGTATAAAGAAGTTTCAAGTTCGCTTCTACTTGCATTTATTTTTTCTAAAACTTCATTATACAATTCAGTATTAGAGTATTGTAAACATAAGTCCTCTAATTCGCTTTTCATTGATTTAATTCCTAGACGATGAGCAATAGGAATATAAACTTTTTCTGTTTCCATAACTACTTCTTTTATATGATCAGTAGAATGAGGATACATTGTTCTTAAATTATCTAGTCTATCAGCAAGTTTGATAAATAAACTAATTGGGTTTTCGCTAAGTCCTACTACTATTCTTCTATATTTATCTGCATCATTATTATTTTTAGTGAATGTTCTTTTTAAGTGACTTAGTTTGCTAAGACTTGTAAGTATTGTTAAAGTGTCTACTCCAAACTTGTTTTCTATTTCTTCAGGAGTAGCTAGTTCTAGAGTTATCGCTTCATGTATTAATGCACATCCTATTGTTAAAGTGTCCATATGTAAGTCTGCAAGTATTTTGGCTACTCTTATAGAATGACAGATATATTCTTCACCTGTCATTCTTGTCATTCCATCATATATTTTAAGTGCATAATTATAATAGTTATTAATTAAGTCTATGTTTTCACTAGACATATAACTACCAATTATATCCATTAATTTTTTGTATTCTGTTTCTTTGTTTTCCATTATCCATTAATTCCTTTTATAATTCTTTCTGTAATTTCATCATCCTCATCTATTTTTTTAGGATGTTTAAGTCTATTTATTTCTAATTTAGTCCATATGTAAGGTGCGATAAATAAACTACTAAATGTACCAAATGTTAAACCAAATAATATAGTTAGATTAAATTCTTTTACACCAGTTGTATTCATTAAAAGTAGTACTATTATAGCAGATAACGTTGTTATACTAGTAAGCATATTTCTTCTTAAAGTTATACTTGCACTTTCATTTACTGTTTTGATTAGTGATTCTTCATTAAATTTTTTAACAGTACTAAGTCTATCTCTTATCATATCAAATACTACAATTGTGTTATTTATTGAGTAGCCTATTATTGTTAGAATACCTGCAATAAATATGAAATTTATTTCTATTTTAAATATTGCAAATAATGAAATTGTTACAAATACATCACTTAGTATTGCTATTATACTAGATATTCCATAAGTATAGGCAAACCTAAATGCTATGTATACTAGTATTGCTAATGATGCGTAGATTAAACTTTTTATTGCATTTTTAGTTAAGTCTTTTTTTACTATATTACTTATTGAAGATATGTCTGAATCTATTTTTAGGTTTTCAAAAGTTGATTTAACTGTTTTTATTTCCTCACTATCAAGTGATTCATTTATTCTAATTAAGTATTCGTTATCATTAACTTTTGTTTCTTCAGTTATAGTGTAGTTATTTAGTTCACTCTTTACTTCTTTTATATTGATTTTTTCTTCACTTTTTAGAGTAATTGCACTTCCTCCCTTAAAGTCTACTCCTAGGTTTAGCCCACTTGTTATAGTAACTATTAAACCAATTACTATTATTATAACTACTAATGCAATATTATATTTAGCACAGTTAAGTATATTTCTCGTTTTAATCTTTTTACATTTTCCTATAAACATATTTATTTTATTATCAAATTTACCAGTATTTATGTAGTAAGACATTACAAATCTATTAATTATAACCATACTTATTATAGTAACTATAATTGTTAACATTAGCATTGTAGCAAAACCTTTTACACTAGATTCACCTAGTATAAATAGTACTAATGCTGCAATAAAGGTTGTTAAGTTAGCATCTATTAGAGAAACTAAACTACGTTTATTACCTTCAATGTATGCTTGATGTAAATTTTTCCCATTTGATATTTCTTCTTTTATTTTTTCTAGAGTTATGATGCTTGAATCTACTGCCATACCTATACCTAGTATTAGTGCTGCAATTCCTGTTAGAGTTAGTACTCCATCTATTAGAGTATAGAACAAGAATACAAGAGATATGTATAAAGCAAGACTTACTACACTAATTAAACCTGATATTCTATAGAAGTATATCATTATTAAAGATATTATTATAAATGTAATTATTCCAGCCTTAGCAATTAATAAAAGTGTGTTAGAGCCATATGAAGCATCAACCGTTTTTGTACTTATTTCAGTTAGTTTAGTTGGAAGGCTTCCTGAATTAATTAAGTCTACTAGAGTACTTGCTTCTTCTTCTGAAAAGTTTCCTTCAATTACAACATTAGATGAAAATCCTTCTTTTACAGTGGCACTACTGATACACTTACTACCACTTTCACCACATTTAGCTGTTTCATATGAGTCTTCTTCAGTATAGTCTAACCATATTGTAATTAATTTATCAGTGCTCTCTGAAATGCTTTTAGTAACTCTATAAAAGGTATCTTTATCTTTAATAGATAATGCTACAACTGGTTTACCTGTTTTTTTGTCATAGTCTAAACTTGCTCCTGGAGTACTTAATACACTTGCAGTCATTAATTCTTCATTACTTGTATTTCTAAAAGTTAAAACTGCTGGAGTAGTAAGCCTTTCTCTTGCAGTACTTTCATCTTGTACACCTGGAAGTTTTACTCTTATTTTGTCTCCTTCAATTACTATTTCAGGTTCACTTACTCCAAGAGTATCTATTCTTTTCCCAATAGATTTGTAAGTAGCCTTAATATCACTATCACTTACTTTAGATCCATCTAAACTGCTTACTTGATATAGTACTTCAAACCCTCCTTTTAAATCTAATCCATAATTTAATTTTTTAGAGTATGTTAGTATTAATAACAAACTTACTAAAAATATACATATTGTAAGTATTAAACATTTAACAATACTATAACTTTTCTTCTTTTTCATAATAAATTACCTTCTTCCTTAATTATTTCTTCATCTCTTTTTTTAAGTATATCAAAAACATAACTTTTTATATCATCTATACTTAGTGACATAATATCACTTACCATATCATTAAGTGACAAGTTTTCTTTTTTAGACCATACATTCTTACTTAAATAATTCCATATATCACTTTCTTTTACATAAGATATATGGTTTCTTTTTAATTCCATAACTTTACTATATAAAGCAGGCTTAATTCTGTTATATAAGTCATCTAAATTCTTAAATTCAGTGTTCATTTTTCTTCACCTATTTAAGTATACTACATTTTTATCAATTTGAAAAGAAGACTTGATATTTTTTAGTCTTCTTTAATCTATATAAACCGATTCCCGGTATAGTTTAATATATGTAAGAACTACTTATTTATTACATCATTTATTATATAGTTAGTTATTAATAAACCACTTGTAGCAGGAACAAAGCTATTGCTACCTAATACTTTTATATCTTTTACTTGTTCACTACTAGATACAACTTTTATTTTTCTTTGTATTTTTTTATCAACTAAAGTTCTTAATTTTTTAGCTAGCTTATCATAGTTTGTTTTATCAAGTGAAGTAATGCTAAGTTTAGTTGCATCCATTTTTTTAGCAGTACCCATACTACTTATTATTTTTATATTTTTTAGTATACACTCTTGCATTAAAAGTACTTTAGTATTAACTGAGTCACAAGCATCCACCACATAGTCATATTCTTCAATGTTAATTTTGTTTATATTGTCTTTATTTAAGAAAATAGGTAAACACTTTAAATTTAGTTTATTATTTATGTTAGAGTATCTTTCTTTTGCAACTTCTACTTTTAACTTACCAATATTAGTTAAAGAACTTATTATTTGTCTATTTAGGTTACTACTTTCTACTTTATCAAAGTCTACTATAGTAATATTTTCTACTCCACATCTTACTAAACTTTCAAGAGTATAGCCTCCTACTCCACCTATACCTACAATTAATATGTTTAAGGATTTTATTTTTTCTAAGTTAGTACTTCCCACTAAACTTTCTAATCTTTCTAAATTCATTTATTTCCTCCAAAAGAAAACCAAGAGTGACTGCAGTAATAAAACTCGCTCTTCTGCGAGGTGGTAGTCCACATAATGATTTTTAGGATTCTTAAATCAAAAGCATTCAACACCAATCATTAATTAGGTCTCCAAATTACTTATTTGTCGGTTTATTATGACAAATCATCTTGGTAAATTAATTATAGCATATTATTTAGTATATTGCAATTTTTTTGTATGACTTTTTGTATATGTTAAGTTATTACTATCACACCATTCCATATATTGTTCATCTAAGTTAGTTGGATTCCATTCACCCGCAATATAGAATTTATAGAATCTATTCTTTAGGAATTTTTGTACATTTTGATAGTCATAACCTTTATCTGTTAAGTAGTTAAAGTATGCGTTTACTGTTTCACTATTTAGTCTATCTTGTACTTCATAAGCACCAGCCATAGTTAAATAGAAATATACTAAATCATCTATTCTTCTACCTACAATATAACCCTTGTTTTCCATATTAATTATGTTTTTTCTTATTTCAGTATATAGAACACCAGTTAATTTAGTAAGTTCTCCTTTAGTAGCTCCTTTCTCTTTCATAAGAGTTACAAATATTTTGTCTTCAGTTGATAATAAAGACTCACTTGTTATTTGTAAATCCAATTCGTTTGTTAAGTCATTTTTCTTAAACATTTTCATCTTCCTTTCTTTTTATGTAACTTATAATTGTATTTAAGTTTACATTATAAGTAGCATTCATTATATTTAAGTCAGCACCCATATAGTAGTTATTTAAAATTGAAACTAATTCTTTCATTTCTTTTCTTGCACCAATTTTCTTTTTAGTTACACTACATGCACAATCAATGAATTTTAAATTATTGTATTTACAGAAACTAATAATATCCTTTTCCCTTACAAAATAAAGTGGTCTAATTAGATACATATTTTCAAAATTTGTACTTTTTATTTTAGGCATCATTGTTTTAAATTCGCCATTATATATTAAACTCATTAAAATAGTTTCTACTACATCATCAAAGTGGTGTCCTAAAGCAATTTTGTTACAGCCAAGACTTTGTGCTTTGTTATATAGTGCACCTCTTCTTTTTCTTGCACATAAGTAGCATGGATTTTTTTGTCCATTAATTAGTTCAAATATGTTATAGTCAAATTCTTTCAAATTTATTCCTAAGGTTTCTGCATTTTTATGTATTAAATCAAGGTTTTCTTTACTATAACCTGGATTCATTAAAATGAACTCTAAACTAAATCTTTTATTGCCATGACGACATAATTCTTCCATGCATTTTGCAAGCAAAAATGAATCTTTTCCTCCACTTATACATACTGCAATTTTATCATTTTCTTCTATTAAGTTAAACTCTTGTACTGCATGTACAAACGGACTATAAATCTCTTTTCTAAATCTTTTTATTAAGCTTCTTTCTATATCTATTAAACTCACATTAACCTCTTTTTTAAAGTGAAGTCTTCTTTATTTTGTACAATATTTTCTCCTAAAGAGACTTCTTCTACATCTTTTATTCCATTAAATATTTCATATAAAACATTTTCAAATACATTATCTACAACTATATTTAAGCCTCTTGCACCTGTTCCATAAGAATGAGCAAGTTTAGCAATTCTTTCGTAAACACTATCAGGAATACTAACCTTGATTCCCATGTTTTCTAGTTTACTTAAATACTTTTTCATTTCACTCAAGTTACTATTTTTAATTATATCAACTAAGTTTTCTAATGAAAGGGTATTCATTCTAATAATAGTCTTAAATCTTCCCATAAATTCTAGTGGCATACCAAACTTCTCAAAATCTTTTATAGTAAGTTCTGTACCATATTTAACTTCATTACTTATACTTGTAACGTTGTTTCCAAAACCTACTGAGTTTTTCTTTTCGCTTGCTTTTTGATTATATAAGTCGGTGAATGCTCCACCTGCGATTACAAGAAGTTTACTAGTATCAAATTTAATTGTGTCTCCAAACATTGGATTAGTTTGTATTTCAAACTCTCCACCTTCAATTATTTTTAGAAGGGCTTTTAATACATCTCCATTTGCAATATCACTTTGTGCATCTTTACTTGCTTTTTTATCTATTTCATCTAAGAAAAGTATACTTCTTTCAGCACGTGCTATATCCTCATCAGCATTTCTATATATGTGAAGTAATATATCTTCTACACTGGCACCTTGAAAGCCACTTGCTGTATAACTAGTCATATTTTCAATGTTTACTGGTACATCTATTAACTTACTTATTTCATTAATAAGGGCAGTTTTACCACATCCACTTGGTCCATATATTAAGATATTACTTTTCATATCATTACCAAATAATACATATTTATATATAGCAATTACTATTTTCTTTATTGCCTCATCTTGATTAATTATACTTTCTTTAATTTTAGATATTACTTCATTTATTGGTTTGTTTAGACTTTCAACCATCTTCTTTTCAATATCTTCTGCACGACTAGCAGAATTTTCCTCATTATACGAATCTATTAAATCATCTAATTCTTCTGGTTCAACTGTACCATTTAGTATTCTATCAATGATAGCATTTTCATCTTTTACATATACAACATTCATATGTACATTAAATTCTTTTTCAAATTCTTCTTTTTCTACTCCTAAGAATGTTTTATCTTCACTATATAAGAATACTAATTTTTCTAAGAAGTCATAGTATTCTGTACATTTAGAAACATCTAACTTTTTAGTGAAAGTTTTTACTTCATTACCATCTTTGTCTTTCTTGGTTCTTTCTTCATTAAAGTTTTTAAAGTCACTCACTAGGTTAAAACCAGTAGTTAGACCATATTCTGCACATTTTGAAGTGTTAACATATTCTTTACCAGTAAATAATTCTGTAAAAGAACTTCTTTCTTTGTTATAAAAACCTAGTACTATTTCTTCAGCCAAATAGTATGGAAAGTCTAATTCTTCCCTCATGTAACATCCAAATAATACTGCTACTTGTAATTCTTTCTTTTCTTTCATAATTCCCCCACATATAACTATTAAATATTTGTATTTAAGTAATCTATTAAATCACTTGTTTTTACTTTTGTTTTTTCTTTAGTAATAAAGTCTTCTATAATTAGATAATCATTATTTTCTATTGTAAGAATAAATTTTGGATTTAAATGATTAATTAACTCTTCTGTTTCTTCTAAAGTACTTAAGTAATTAGTTTCTACTGAGAACTCAGATAGTCTTAAATCATCTATTATTTGACTAGTAAATACATAGTCATCATTTTGTATAACGAATACATCAAGTTCATTCATCGGTACAAAACACTCTTGTTCTTTCATAACATCTATTAAAGTGTTTAAGTTTATAAGAGAAGAAAACTCTATATAATTTTCATCAGTTGATTTAATGCCATAAGTTAGTAGATTCTCTTTATATGCTATTTCAAAATAGTTTTCATTATTTTTTAAAGTGCTTATTTTATATGGAATATCTAAATATTCTAAAGTGCTTTTTATTACATCTAAGTTTAACATACTATTTAAGTTTACTGATAAGTCAGTTAATCCCAAACCTGTTAGAAATCTATAAGACATGCTTATTAACTCATTAATTACTGGTGTATCTATTGTAGTAAAATATTCAATATTTAATAAAGTATCTTTAATAAAGTAGAACTTTTTAACATTATTGGAATTAAATTTTTGAATGTTTGATATATCTTCTTCTTTGTTAAATAACTTAATAAAATCACAATTATATAAAGACATAAAAGAAGAAGTGTAATTTGTTATGTATTCATAAATTTTAGAATCTGTTAGAATAGTACTTTCTATATTAGAAATACTATTAGTCATATGTATCACTTCCTTTAATAGTTATTATTATACATATTAAGAAGTAATAAATCAAGAAAAAAAGAACACAATTTGTTCTCATTTTCTTCTAATCAAACAATATAATAATTGTTTGATTGTACTTTTATTTATTGTTTCAACACAATACACATTTTAACTTGACAACTCAAAATGTTTTTGGTATATTATTTACGTGGGTTAAACCCTGGGGCTCGTGTATCACGGGCGGTAAAGACTATTTATAGTCTTTATTTTTTTATGTATAATAAAAATGTAGAGTTCGTCTACATTTTTTCTATTACTTATTATATTCACTAACAATATTACCAAGTGTTACTTCTTTTTGTTCACCAGTTACCATGTTTTTAAGAAGTGCAATACCTTTTTCTACCTCGTCATCACCAATTATAAGGGCGAATGGAGATTTTTGTCTATCAGCATATTTTATTAATTGTTTAAATTTACTTAAAAATGCCATGTCAACTGTTATATTATTCTTTTTAAGTGTATTTACATATTTATAAATATATGCATAGTTAGTAGTCATTGGTAAAACAGTTATGTCTGCTACACTACTTTCTTCTGTTTTGATAACATTTGCTTCTTTTAATTGATAGAATAATCTAGTTAAACCAATAGATATACCTACTCCAGGTAATTTTTTATCTGTGTAATAAGTTGCTAGGTTATCATATCTTCCTCCAGAACAAACACTACCAATACTAGGATAATCTTTTAATATTGTTTCATAAACTGTTCCAGTATAATAGTCAAGTCCTCTTGCAATTGTTAAGTCAACATCATAATAACACTCTTCTATTTCTCTATCTTTAATGTTAGTTATAACAGTTTCTAACTCACTTACTCCTTCATTAAATACTGGGTCAGTTATAGATAACTCTTTTAATTTATTAATTTTTTCAAATGGGTTACCACTAATTCTAATGAAATTCATTATCTTACTTACTTTTTCATCATCTATTCCTAAATAAGATAATTCACTTCTTGTAGCATCTTCACCTATTTTTTCTATTTTATCTATTATTCTTAATATATCTGTTACTATATCACTAAGTTCTAATGAATTAAAGAAACCAGTAAGTACTTTTCTATTGTTTATTCTTATTGTAAAGTCTCCAATATTTAATTTTTTAAATAAATCATATATGATACTAGGAATTTCTGCATCATATAGTATTGAAAGAGTTTCATTACCAATTACATCAATATCACATTGATAAAATTCTCTGAATCTTCCTTTTTGAGGTCTTTCTCCACGGTATACTTTACCAATTTGATATCTTTTAAATGGAAATATTAATTCATTACTTCTGCTTGCAACATATTTAGCAAGTGGTACAGTAAGATCAAACCTTAAAGATAAATCATTATCTCCCTTATTAAATCTATAAATTTGTTTTTCAGTTTCTCCTCCTGCTTTAGCTAAAAGAACACTAGATAATTCTATAATAGGTGTATCAAGTGGATAAAAACCATAACTAGCATAAACTTCTTCAATAGTTTTTTTCATTTTTTCAAATAATATTTGGTCTTGTGGCATTAATTCCATAAAACCTGGTAACGTTTTTGGTTCTACTTTTTCCATAAATTTTCCTCCTTAAATATTTAATATATATTTATTTTACTACAAACAAGTTTTTTTGTCTATATTTTGTTAAATCATGTTTTAAATTATCATTTTATTAGTTATTTTGAATATATTTAAACATGATAAAGAAATTATTAAAGAACAAGTTTTTTATAGGTACTCTTATTCTTTTAACTGGTGGATTTTTTTCTAAGTTACTTGGTTTTATTTTAAGAATTATTATTACTAGACAAATTGGTACTTATGGAGTTAGTTTATATTCTTTAATTACACCAACTTTTGGACTTTTTATTACTATTGCAACTTTTAGTTATCCGGTTGCGATTAGTAAAGTGATTAATGTAAGGGGAAAAAGTTCTAAAAAAGCAATTTTTAGTAGTATACCAATTAGTTTATTGTTGAATTTATTTACTATTTTGGTAATACTAATTATTTCTAAACCACTTGCTAATGTGTTTTTGAAAGAACCTAAACTTTATGTTCCACTTTTATCTATTGGATTTACTCTTCCTTTTATTGGCCTTTCTAGTATAATTAAGGGGTATTATTGGGGAAAGCAAAGAATGGGAGTTTATATTCTTTCTAATATAGTTGAACAAATAGTTAGAATTACAATTCTTGTGTTTTTAATACCTATTTTAATAGAAAAATCTTTAATACTTACTATTTCAGTTATTATTTTAGTTAATATAGTTAGCGAAACTTCAAGTATTATTGTTATGCTACTTGGACTACCTAAAGGAATAAGTATTAAGAAAGAAGATATTAGACCAGATAAAGAGTATGTTAAAGATGTTATGAATATATGTATTCCTTCAACTGGTAGTAAGATAGTTGGTAGTATTGCACATTTTTTAGAACCTATTGTTTTAATAAACGTTCTTAGTCTTGTTGGGTATCCTAGTGACTTTATTATTAGAGAATACGGAATTATTAATGGATACTCATTAGCACTTTTATTAATACCACAATTTTTTACTATGAGTATTTCTACGTCTTTGATACCAGAACTTTCTAAAAATTATTCAGAAAATAATATATGTAAGTGTAAAAGTAGAATATTACAAATTACTGGATTATCTTTGGCAATAGGTGCTTTTTCTACTGGAATTATATTTGTTATACCAGAGTATTTACTTAATATTATTTATAAAACTAATTTAGGTGTTAATTATATTAAGGTACTTGCTCCTTTCTTCTTACTTTATTTTATAAATACTCCACTTGCTAATGCTCTTCAAGCACTTGATATGTCTAGAGAAGAAATGAATATTACACTTATTACAAGTATATTAAAATTAGTTTTATTAGTTATTTTATCTTTATTTAAAATTGGTTTATATTCTTTAATATTATCTATTATAATTACTTTAATCATTAGTACTTATTTACATATAAAAAAGATTAAGACAAAGTTGTCTTAACCTTAACAGCCTGTTTCTGTTTCTAAAATTGTATATGGATTAGTTGCAGAGCCATTTCCACCTCTTAGTTTTACACATGACTTTAGGCTTGTGACTGGTCTTACCAAAAATGATGCGTTACTACTAGCCATATTTTCTCCGGTAATACCATCACTGTTAACTACATACATTAATTTAGCATCGCTTTGAAAGAAATTAGGTGTTATTGTCCACATACTTTTTGTAATGACATTATTACCTAGAGAGTTTTTATAAAACCAAGAATACGATTTATTTGTACTTTCTATATCGTTTTTACCTATGTATTCCATTTCATCTGCTGTTATTAAACCTACTGGGTAAGTAAGTTTGGCTTCTGTATTGTTTACACTGAATGCATCACTCATATTTGTACAATTATATGTTGGTGATGTATTTTTTCTTCTTTCATTAAATTTAAATACATATCCACCTTCTGTAATTAGTTCTCTATCATTGCAATACACTGCATCGTTACTTAGATATTTTGTATAACTACTTAATTCATAACTATACCAGTCATCTAAATAAAGTTTTATATCACTATCTACTGTATTTTCACGTGATCCAGCAAGTGTACTATTATCTTGACCATTTTTAAATCCGAAGACATATGGTTCACTCGTATTCGTAGCTGACACAAAAGCGCTTTCTCCAATATGGGTTTCTGTAGTCTCTGGACTATCTCCATGATATAGTAGTCTTATACTTCCATCATGATTTGTTCTTATTATTCTCCAATAAAATTCTTTTGAATCTTGTTCATGATATTCAGTATTTAAATATGTATATGTCCCTATTACATCTACACCTTCTGTATCAGGAACTTGTTGTTTTAAAGTATTTGCAAGTGTTGTACACGATTGCTCGTTATCAATTATTGCTGACATTTCTTCAGACACTACATTATTTTTTAACATTTGTACTTTACATACTCTTCCTGATAAACATTGTTCTTTTGTTACTTGTTGTCTAATGGGATTTTGTATATCTGTTGGATCGGCTATGTAAATTAATTGGTCATTTCCTACTGCACAAGTTCCTATTGAATATCCTCCAAACTTTACCCAGTTATTCTTTGCATCTCCTGCAAAATAATATACATCTTTAGAATCACTTGTTCCTATTTGCTCAGTTGCTTTATATAATGTATTTATATTTGTTTCAGTAAAAGGTACACTAAAGTCTGTTCTTGTTTTTATTGTTGGGTTATCAAATAATAACTCATCATATAACGTTATTGATTTACCTATGAATATTGTTCCTGTCAACGTTTTATTCATATCTACACTTTGATCAAAGTTTTCATCATTATCATATACAAATTCTACTATATAGTTTTGTGTTTTACCTACTTCTATACTTACTTCTTCACTTAGTAACATATCTGTTTCTTCACTACTTTTTGGTACACTTTTATATTCACTCATGTTGTATCCACCATCAGTACTAGTTATCTTATATTTTAAATAATCTTCAGTAATAAATGTATTTACTAAGTTTTGTATTATTATATTATATTTGTAAGTTTCATTACTCTTATTAGTTACACTAAATGTTTTAGATGTACTCCATCCTGGTGTTATATCGGTACCTGTTATACTACCATCTGTTCCATCAGTGAATATTATTTGTAAGTTAGCATTTCTTACTGATATACTTTTTCTTTCACCTATTATTCTTGCAGTGAAGTATGCAAGTGTTACACTTAGTACTAACACTAGTAAACTAACTACTGTTATTAATAATTTCTTATTCTCTTTCATAATTACCTTCTTAACACTTGCTTCCTTCATAATCTATTTCATATGGATTAGTTGAGCTTCCATCTCCACTTTTTACTATTGCGCATTTGTCTATTGAGATTACTGGTCTTATGCCAACTGAAACTATTGCTGTTACTCCATAAAAGCTTCCATCACTTTGTACCATACTAACTGATGCATTTACTTTTTGGTTCCATCCTTCCGGCGTCATTGTCCACCATCCATTAGTGCCTGTAGAGTATTCATTTTCACTATTAATTACATACCAAGTTTTGGCAGAATTAGTTGTACCATATATGCCTCCTGCAAATTGTAATTCATCTGCTGTCATTAATGCTATTGGATAAGTTAGTTTTCCGTTTCCTGTACTAGAATCAACTGTGAATTTATCACTAATATTCGTACAATTATATGTTGGAGTTTTATTTGTATTTAATCTTGTATATGCTGCATAGTAAAATTCATTTGCACAATTTGCACAGTATTCTCCACTTCCAATTTCTCTATCATTACAGTATATTGCAGTTGTACTTAAATATTTTGTATAATTATTTAAATTAGTCCCGTACCATGTATCAATCGCTAATTTTATTGTAGTACTATTAGTATTTAATCTATTGTTTTCTAAAGAGTCATCTGTTCCATACATATAACTTGCATTCATTGCACTATAACCATTTCCAGTTGAATATTCAGAATTTCCTATGTATGCTTCAGTCGAATTAGTACTTGTTCCGTGATACAAAAGTCTTATACTTTCGTCACTATTAGTTCTTATTATTCTCCAATATAAGTCATTATTGCTTGAATCTTTTCCAAACTTTACCCAATTATTTTGTACTTGACCTGCAAAATAGTATACTGTTTTATTTTCTTCTTCAGCCTTATATAATGTTTTTGTATTAATATCAGTTAACTCTGTGGAAAAATCACTACGTGTAAGTCTAGTTGGATTATCCAATAATAATTTTTCAATAAATGTTGGAGTTGTACCTTCAGTAATAAACAACTTACCAGAGAACTCTTTATCCATGTCTGCACTTTGATCTACAGTAGATGAGTTTTCATAAAAGAATTCTATCGTATAATTTTGTGTTACATTTACTGGTATACTTACTTTGTAAGCTAGTGTTGTATCTGTTGGTTCACTACTTTTTGGTACACTTTCATAATCAGTCATGTTGTATCCATCATTATCACTTGTTATCTTATATTTTAAGAAACCATCTGTAACAAATGTATTTAGTAAGTCTTCAATAACTATATTATATTCATAAGTAGCATTACTTTTATTTGTTACACTAAATGTTTTAGATGTAGTCCATCCAGGTAAAGTATTTTCATTCGTTATACTTCCATCAGTACCATCTGTAAAAATAATTTTTAAGTCAGCACTACTTACTGAAATGTTTTTCCCTTCTCCAATTATTTGTGCTGTAAAATATGCTAGTGTTACACTTAGTACTACTACTAGTAAACTAGCAACTACTAATATTGTTTGTTTTTTTTGCATAAATATTAACTCCTTTTATTACATAACAAAAAATGGGTAGACCTAACCTATCCATTTTA
>ERZ1023963.157-NODE-157-length-20136-cov-37.336487_pt1 | contig 20136 bp, 27 predicted proteins | sample MGYA00380427_ERZ1023963 | MGnify/ENA primary metagenome ERZ1023963 (study PRJEB33179, sample SAMN07449061) | human gut metagenome | biome: Human-gut; feature: Human associated habitat; material: Faeces | host: Homo sapiens | place: India:Kasaragod | collected... | reverse complement strand
CTGATTTGTAAACAATGGAACAATGGTTTGACCAACTTTTGGGGCCGGGGGTCCCACTGATTTGTAAACAATGGAACAATGGTTTGACCAACTTTTGGGGCCGGGGCCCTATTCACCCGTGGACCCGAAGCCCCCCGCTCCTCTCTCAGTCGATTGCGGGAAAAGCTCGGCCTCCGACTCGAGAACTTCCACCCCGGTATAGAAGACAGGCATCACCAAACCCTGAACCAGCTTCATCCCCGGCTTGAGGATGACGATCTCCTTACCGACATTCATGACGTGCAGATGGATCTCTCCTTGATAGTCTTCGTCGACCACGCAAGCTCCGACCTGGAGCTGGTGCTTGGTGGCAATACCGCTCTTGTTGAACATGATGAGGGCACACCCCCGGGGTATTCGAGCTTTGATCCCGGACGGAATGTTGATGCTTTCGCCCGGCCAGATCTGTTTGGCTTCGAAGTCTTCCGGGATGTAGAAGTCCAGCCCGGCGGACAGACCCGTTCCTCTGGTCGGGGTCTTGACATTTCTTACTTTTACGATTTTCATTTTTTAAAATATTTTTCGAGACGAGCTCGGTGTGTTGTGCCTGATGAGAGTGATGCTCCTTCTATGAAATTATACCGAGTATGAAGAGGCAGCTCCTGGAATGCCTTCTTGAACGGTTGACCATCCGATTCAAATATCTTGCCCGCGGGATTTCCGGGGGTGACGTCTTTCATTTTTCGGGACTTGATCCACCGCAGAGCCTCTTCCCGATTTATAGAATGGATGGAAGGTCTAACAGATCCCTTCCGGAGCGTCATTTTGAACCACTGAGCCTCCGTGTTGGAGTCATCTTCTTTAAACCATACCCGGTAATATCCGATAGCTATTGCCATAAGTTGTAGAATATTTCGTGACACTTCTTGCGGTACGCCATCGGATCCTGTCGGATGCTCCGACACTTGAGAGGCTCTTTGGGTCGGTCGAGAATCTCCTGAGGCAGGACGTCGCTGAAAGCATCTTTGAGAATGCGCTTGTGAGTTCTGTCCTCCCGGGGCAAACGGAGAGCGAACCTGACAACGTCATGTCCCAGGAATGGTGACCGGAGTTCAACTGTGCTCCTCATGGAAGCCCGGTCAAGCCGAGGCATGTGGTAGAACGGAAGTTCCTGGAACACGTCTGAGAGCTGGGAGTCGTAGTCATCGACTCGGCGATAACCCCCGAAGAGTTCGTCAGCTCCATCCCCGGTCAGGATGACCCTCTCCTTGACCTTCTCCATGAGTCGGAACTGGGGGATCATGGAGCCCAAGTCGATGGGGGTTTCGTTGTAGCGGAGACACCTCTCCAGGCAATCATCATCGGGGATAGGGCCAAGAGAGGTGATAGAAACCCCTAAAAATTCGGACAATAGCATGCCAAATTTTGATTCATTATTTTCCACCATATAGAGATTAACCCCCAGGCCCATTCGATGGAGAATAGAGGCAACTATGGATGAATCCAGTCCTCCAGAAACCAAAGCTCCGACCAGGACTTTAGAGTACATTGCCCGGCGTTTTACGGACTTCTCGACCAAGCCCCGGAGGACTTCGGCGAACTTGGATTTTGCGAAATGACTCCGTTCCCCTATCCCCCATCTGTAGTAGTCCCTCCGGATAATGGTGGGCTTCACCTTCATGTCATCGAAGGAATAGACAGTATTCGGCATAATACGCTTGACGTTGTTCCATGGAGTTCTGTCATCCCAGTTGTACCCCCATTTGAACACTTCCGACTGATAGTACCGGTCGAAGTCTCGGAAGTCCGACACCAACGGGGTTATCTCCGAGCAGATTTCCCCGAATTGGTTGTAGTAGAGTTGCTTCTTTCCGAGAGGGTCGGTGAAAGCAATAATTTGACCCTTCCTGTACCAGCATATTGCCCACATGCCATCCCAGTTGTTGGCTTCATAGATGATGTCTTCGAGACACGAGGATCCAAACAGGTCGCGGAGGTACTCGACGTCGCTGGAATACCTCGTAGGATAGTTGTAGATCTCCCCCACGTAAAGGAGCCACCCGTTGTTTCCGGCTAGCTCTATGGGCTGAGCCAGGCCATCGCCTGGCTCAGTCTGAATGGGCAAACGAACATGACCGAGGAACCATCCTCCTTCGGCAATCTGGACGGACTCGATGCCCCTATGCTGTATCTTGTCAATGGCGTTAATCCTTCTTGTTATACTTATTCCGCACATATCACTTGAGTTTGTTTTTGAGAGCGTCCATGAGACAAACGATCCCTATTCCGATTATTACTGCTATTGCCAGCCCGATGATGATAGGCTCATCACTTCCTCCTGTCATGACTTATCTTCGAATTTTCGAGGATCTGTTGTGCCTTTCTTTCGATCCAGTTGGTGTAGCACCGACTCCCCATGTGGAGCCCAGTCAGGAGCTTCGAGCATCCCGGACAGAACATGCAATCGTCATATTGCTGATGAGCTTTAGCTCTTGCTTCGTCGATAGTCATAATTTAGTAGATTACCCATTTGGAAAGATCTTCGTTGTATGCATGGAGGGACCCAGCGAAGTAATGCAGAGATCCCTTCTTGAGAGAGGGGTAGGTGGCTGCGAGGATGTTGAACACGTAGTCCATCATGGCCTCCGTCAACCAGATGTCAATTGCGAAGTGCTTGAAAAAGTCATTGCTCCGGATGTAGTATATCACGTGGAGCCGATTGTTTCGGATGAGGAACTGGTAGCTGACGGAGCAAGGTACTCGGGTAAGAGCCCCGGCTGTTGCCCGGGTGTCCTCCGGCTCGAAGATCATGACCATTGCTCGTCTGGAGTGCGGGTCGTCCCGGAGAGTCGTGATGACATTGTCCAACTGGTGTATTTCGGGTCCCTTGTGGAAAATGTGCAGACGCTCCGAATAGGTGTAGTCGAAACGACCCTCCTGCCGAGTCTTGCTCACCAGCTTCTGCCACAAGTCCCGGCGGATCTCCCAGCTCTTACCCGGATTGACCCCGTTCCGGTCAAGCCGATCGGAGAGCTCTGCTCGGCAATACTTCTCGATGAGCTCGGCCTCGTCTTTGAACATGAAATCGAGCATCTCACGTTTGCCGAGATACGGCTTCGAGATGACAAAGCTCACTCCGATGAGTTCCTTGGTGAGCCGGTCGTCCCCGCTGAGTTCTTGGTTTTGGTAATGGTTGACCGGGACCGTGATGCCGGAAACCTTGAGCTCCCGATCCATCTCCCGGATCATTTCGAAACAGTCTTTGAATATTCTACCCATATCAGTATTTAGATTTAATGCGAAACAGATTTACTTGATACTTCAACGACCAGAGCTCTTTGACTCGAGTCTCTGAGAGACCCAAATGCTCGAACATTATGACGAAGTAAGTCCATATCCGCTTGAGCCGGCCCTCGAAAACTAGCAAGTCAACCATGTACTGAGATTGTCTCCACTCTCTGTTCTTGAGACAGTTTGCTGTCATGCCGATGTTTCCGATTAAGGTAAGCAGATCTCCCGCAAAATCTTCGTCTTCCAGAACCTGTGCCCATTTAGGCAGCGTCCAGACGAAAGTGGGAGTCATGCCATAAAGCTGGTAAAGCTCCAACATGAAGTTGAATGCGTCAATCAGCTCCTCATTAAAGTGCTCGCCATCGAGTTCCCCCTCATCGAGTTCCCCCTCGATAGCCTCCTTTGCCTCAGCGAGTTCCTCGACAATCTGCCAACAGAGTTTCTTGAATAGTTCTTGATCCTCCAAAGTGTTAATGTCAAAGTTCGCGATGCGCTCCTTGAAGTACGGCCTGTACATGAGCTGGAGCTCCCCCTGGAGGGCATAAATCTCTTCCCAGCTCTTAATGAATGGCTTAAAGTCTTGTGTATTCATGGCTTGATGTTTGAGAATGGATCGTTTTTGTGGGAGTAGTATACAGCTATTCTGCGTCCCTCTTCTGTGAGAACATGTTTGATCTCATGCACCTCGATGGGACTGATCCGGATGAAGTCCACAGCCTCCGAAATGGTTGAGAAGTACGTAGGTACTACTCCCGGAGCTCTTAACGGCTTGGGTTCCTCGAGTTCGTTGTTGATGGCCCCGATTGTGGCTACCATGTCAAGGAGGTTGTCCTCCTTGTGTGCATTGGATTCACGTGCCATTTTCACTGCCACTTGGACCCAAGACACGTCAAGAGCGGTCAGAGGCTTACCGGTAATGACCGAGGCGATCTCTGCGGCCTTCTGGTTGCATTCCATGAATGGTCCGTATTGTCTCTCCTTCTCCTCCGACCGCTCATTGATGATTTGGTCAGCGTGTTTAAGTATGTTACTCATGATTTTTAGTATATAGGTTAGACCCCGGGGAGGGACTCGAACCCTCCTAGACCACTCCGGGGTGCCCAACGGAGTGACGGCTCCATTGGGCGAGGAGTTCGGACTTACTCCTCAGCCGGTGCGTTCTCCGGCTCGTTCTGTTCTGCTTCGGGAGCTGCCTCGTCAGACTTTTTCCGGCCGCGCTTCGGCTTCTCCTCGGGAACCGGTGCCATCTCGCCGAGCTCCAGGGCCTTCGAGTCGATGCCCTTGCCCCAGACGTGACCGTCGTTGGTCTTGATTCGGTACTGGATGAAGTTGTTGCGGGGATCGAGACGAACTCCGATGATGATGCCGTCGGTCTGCTCCTTGGTCTTCGTGCAGATGAACTTGCAGAAGCGGTCGATGTTGGCTTTGGCCTTCTCGAGATTGGCTTGGGCCTCCTCTGCCGATACCTCCTTTTTCAGTAGGCGAGGTTCCTTGGGCTCCTTCTGGGTCTTGGTCTTGCGAGCCTTTTTCGGCTTCTCCTCGGCGACTTCGTCGTTCTCCTTGATGCCGTTCTCGGCTTTGTACTCTTCGGTCTCAGTGGCGTTGTAGACAGCGCCCTCCTCTGCCGGATGTTCCTGAGATGCTCCTCTCGATGCGAGGATGGATTCGATGGCGTCAAGCTCGTCACCGGTCTTGACCTTGGCCAACTTTTGAAGGACTTTCGAGCTGTAGCTCTTGTACTTTTCGATAAACTTTTCCATAGTGTTTAGTTGTTAAGTGTAGTGTAAAAGTAAGAAAAAATGTCCAATTAAAAAATTTTTCCCCAGAAAAATTGAAACTATTTCAATCCAATTCGACTGTGATTATGTCCAATATGTTGGAGGTCCTCATGCTATTGACTACCAGTAAAGCCCTTCGGATCCCCAAGTCCCTCATTGCTCGCTTTGCTTGAGCAATAGCCCTGGTTTTGACTCTTCCGTCGGGGATAGCTGCTTCGTAGCTGTTGTAATCCTCGTCCATTAATTCGTAGTAATATCGTTTCATTGTCCTTTTGTTTGTATCACAAATATAATACTTCTGCGACAAATACTACGATGTTTTACGATATTTTTTCAGATATTTTTCGACCCTCGCTTTTACAGCTTCCATGAGAGCATCCTGCCCCCGGGTCTTCGCTTTCTGGGCTCTTATGACGTCCTGGTCCACTGTCTTCGAGCATACCAGTTTATTGACTATCACGACCTCCTTCTGTCCTTGTCGGTCAAGCCGAGCATTGAATTGTTGCTCCAGCTCGAGAGAATAGGTCTGCCCAAACCAGATGATGCGGTGTCCTCCGGCTTGGAGGTTGAGCCCGTGACCCCCGGAAGCCGGGTGCATCAAAAGAACCTGAATTCTGCCAGCATTCCAGTCAACGATGTCCTTCTCCGTTTTGAGTTCCCGGGGCTTATACTTGGCGAGAGCCTTCATGAGCCGGTCTCTGTCATGCTGGAAGGTCCAACCTATGAGGACTGACTGTCCCCCGGCGTCCTCAATGAGTTCCTTCGTGGCTTCGATCTTCAACGTGTGCACCTCATAGGCCACTCTCTGTTCATCGTACACTGCTCCATTGGCAAACTGGAGGAGCTTCGTGGACAAAGCTGCTGCATTGACAGCTGGTATCTCTACGGCGTCCCCGAGCTGATCAATCATGCTGAGAACTTGTTCCTCCTCGAAGGAGTCATAAGCTTTTTGGATTTCCGGGGGCATCTGGATCTCCACTATGTTGTCGATTCGCTCGGGGAGATCGAGGTAGTCCTTAGCTTTCATGCTCATGCAGATGTCCCCTATCTTTGAATATATGCGCTCCTGATTCTCTTTGGATATGTCGTACGAATATACAATATGCCCGTTTCTACGTCCTGGCTTAAAGTAGTTGTCACGATAGTGTGATATGTATTTGCCCAAGCGCTCTCCCCGGTCCAGGAGGTACATTTGGGCCCAAAGGTCCATAAGACCGTTGGGTGCCGGGGTACCAGTCAAACCTACTACTCGGGAGAGTGAAGCCTGAACGTGCTTAAGAGCTTTGAATCTGATTGACTTGGGGTTCTTGAAACTGCTGAGCTCGTCGATGACCACCATGTCGAATGGTAAGCAAGATCCCCCGTAGAGCCCGCATAGCCAAGCCACGTTGTCTCTTCCGATGGTGTATACGTCTGCCTTCTTGGCAAGAGCCTCACGACGTTGACGTTCTGTTCCAATGATGCGAGACACTTTAATGTGCTTCAAATGGTCCCATTTCTCGACCTCCTGTGTCCAGACTGATTCGGCTACTCTTTTGGGAGCTATGACTAATACTCGTCGGACCTCGACCTCTCTAAACATGAGCTCGTTGATGGCTGTCAAAGTAGACACTGTTTTACCCAATCCCATGTCCAGGAACAGAGCACAGTGCGTGTGGCTTATTATGTGGTCAACAGCTTGTAGCTGGTATTGATGGAGATCATTTTCGGTCATATTCCAATGCTAACATTTTACAACCCATGGTCGTGTCTATCACCTCGACCCGAAAGCCCATTGCTTTCAGTTTCTGGTGCATTAATGTCTGTATTTTTCTGGGCTTTTTGCCGAATGCTTTCAACTCAACGAAAACGACTTCGCCACCGGGGAACAGACAGAGCCGGTCAGGGAGGCCAGCATTGTGAATTGCGGGGAGTTTCAAACACCAGCCACCAACTCTCTCCACCTCAGTGACGAGTCGTTTCTCAATCGAGTTTTCGCACGTAGTATTTTTGCTTTCCATAAATGGGGAAATTTTTAGTAGTCTTGCATGGCTCCCATTCGGGCATACTCTTCAACAAGTCATTGATTTCTCGGGTCTTATACCGGTCCATGTCCTCTCTGTTCCGCCCAAGACATTCACACCATATTTCAGCAACACATACGTAGTCTCGGGGGGTGGTCCCTTTGGGGGTTAACTCATCGACCAGGAAGTCTCTTCTCTGGTAGAGGTCCATTGAGTCCCAGTTGTCCGGGAGTTGACGTTCCAAGTACGCCTCAATGATGCCTTTCCGTTCATCCGACTCGCTGTGCGAGCTTTGCTCATTTTTGGCTATTTTTTCTGCTTCATGGCTCAAATAGAGTTTTTCCTTGGATTTGTACAGGACAACTGCCTCAGCCCATATCTGGTCTATCTCGTCGTCCAGTTCCATGAATACGTCTTTTTTGGCATTGTTGGGGGCCACGTCCACTGGCATGAAGCGTCTGTTGCCAGTGGGGTCTCTCAGGAATTCGCTGTCGTTGGTGGTGCCGAAAAAGACGCATTGCCGGGGGTATATCTCAGAAGTTCTGGCATACGCTGGTCGGAATGAGTCTTCTGACTTAGATATGAAATGCTTCACTGACTCAACCTCCGCTTTGCGGAGACCTGAGAGCTCAGCTATTTCAATAAGCCATGCCCCCTGGATCTGCTCGAGAGCCTCCTTTCCTTGGACTGTCAGGAATGTATCGCTAAACCAGGATTTTCCCAATTTTTTGATGAACGTACTTTTGCCGGATCCTTGAGGTCCTACGAGCATAAGCACAAGGTCGAATTTGACCCCGGGGTTCATAACTCGGGCAACTGCTCCGACCAGCATCTTGCGGATGGCTTCGCGAGAGTAGATATTGTCGTCAGCCCCCATGTAGTCAATCAGGAGTTTGTCTACCCGTTGGATCCCGTCCCATTTGAGGTCATTGAGGTAGTCCAGAATCGGGTGGAAGTGGCTGCGTTCAAATTCCAGAGCCATGGCATCGTCGATCTTTAGCGAGGACGTTATTCCATATATGCAACCCAAATAGTTCCGGACCCCGGAGTAGTCTACGTTCTTGACCGGCTCCGGCTTAACAACCCGACGCCACGGGAGATTCCCGAAAACGTACCTCTTCCCGTCAAAGTCGTTCTGTCTGAACAGTCTTTTGAGTCTGGGGTCGTTTGCAAATATGAGGTTGAGGTTGGCATCCGACGAGAGGTATGCTCCTCGGGTGTCAACCTCCAGCTCCTTCATCCACTCGACGCTCTCAGCCTCCGGGTCAACCTCCTTTTCGACTACTTCTCCCTGAGCCCGATCATGCTCTGGATCGGCAAACTCGTACTTGGCACTGTTGATGTGGTCGTTGGCAATGGTTGTCTTAGTGTCTGGGTCATTGCGTACGAACTTCTCCATTGCTGACACACTTGGCAACTTCGACGAGGGGTCCTTTACCTTGTCGTCAAGGTGGCCGAATTTGTGTATGCGGACCAGGTCAAACGCATTGCAAAGTTTACCCCCACACGGGTCAGTTCCATGATGGGAATAAGCGAACTTGTCCTCATACACGATCAGACCAGCCGAGGCGCTGCCTTTTGTGTAAGTGTATCGGTCTTCCAATGCTGACGGGACATAGGTGTCGGAGAGGAAGGTCTCTATTGCTTCGGGTATGGAGTACGTCCTACAGAACGCTCCTATGAGCCCCCTCTTTATGGTTGGGTCCTCCTGCTTCTTAACGGCTCTGTCGACAGCTTCGAAACGGGACGAAGCTGTGGGCCAAAGTGACGAATCTTTCCAGTCGGCATAGGAGTTGAGGATCTCGTCAGCATCAATCCATGGACCGTCTTGGACCTTAAAATAGTAGTCCATGTCCTTCGGCGTAGAAGGCCAGAACATGAGTCGGTTGGTCTCGAAGGTTGAATTGTCGAAAAGGTCTATCCCGATTATCCCGGCAATTTTTCGGCTTATGGCCACATACTCATCAGCCGTGACCTCTCTGCTCAGTGGCATTATTAGTCGGTACCGAGGAGACGCATCTGAGTGTTTGTGAGTCCCGTGCAGAACAGCTGCATTGTCAAACTGGAGAGTGAAGTCGTCCCAGAGGTCTTTGTGGGCAAAGTCCAAGTCGAGGGTCATCAGTTGTCTGTGGACCACATTGGCCGGACTTCTTTTGCCTCCTCTCAGGTAGCCCCCGACATATCCACCTACGTCCTTTATTTTGAGCTGGTCCTCCTTGCTTGCAGAAACAAATTCCTTGAATGTTTCAGTGGTCTTATTCTCCTCCCCGAGTCGACTGACCAATTCAGACCATTTCAGTTTCTTGTTGCTCCATACTTTTGATCTTGCACTCAGTCCAATTGCAATATCAAGTTCCCCGTCGTATATCATTAGGCTTTTTTATAAAATTTAGTAACGTATCCGTCTGCTTTGAGAGGCAATCCCATTGGCAAGCAGTTCAGCCAAGGAAGATCCTCCCCCATAACTCTGCACATAGTCTCCAGACAATCCCCGGCTCGGTCTTCGTCTACCTCTGCAATGGCTTCATCATGGACATGCATTACTATTTCGAAGTCTTTCATAATGCTTAGTCTGTACATTGCTTCGGCGAGAAGATCCCGGGAGATTGCCTGGACTATGTTCTCCACCAGTTTGCCCCCGTAAGTCTCTACCTCAGTCCATCCTACTGACTGGACCATGCCGTCATAGACAATGCCAGTCTGCCCGAACCTGTTGGGTCTCACCCGGGGATTTCTGTAGTATAATTTTCTTCCCGCTGGGAGGGCTATTGTCAGATTGGTTCCGTCATGTTCAAATACGAGGCAACTTACCTTTTTAGTCTTTCTGGTCTGGACGCACTCAATGGCCTTTTCGTTCACCTCAGCCCAAAACTCAACGATTTTAGGATTGGCTCGACGCCAAAGAGCTACGATGGAGTACATTTCCTTTTTGGACAGCTTCCTCTCTTTGTCCATCTTCTCCATTGCGTTGACCGACCCCTCATATCCGAGTGCCAATTCTGCCGTCTTGCCCCGCTGTCTGAGGTCCGATCCTTTCGTAACCTGCTCAATGGGGACCCCGAACATGAGTGATGCTGATGCCTCGTAGATCTTGCCATGGGTGTTGAAGACGTCGAGTCGCCATTTCTCCTGGGCTAACCAGGACAGGACCCGGGCCTCAATAGCACTAAAGTCGGCTACTGCAAACATTTTCCCCTCCGGGGCTATGAAGGCTGTTCGGATGAGCTCGGACAAAACATCCGGGATATTGCCGTAACACATTTCGATAAGGTCGTAGTCTCCTTTCTCTACCATGCTTCGGGCGAAGTCCAAGTCCTTCATGTGATTCTGGGGGAGGTTCTGGAGCTGGATCATTCGGCTCGACCAACGTCCTGTTCTGTTGGCCCCGTAAAACTGGAATAACCCGTGAGCTCTCCTGTCTTTGGCAGCGCAGTTGAGCATTGCAATGTACTTCTTAGTTGAAGTCTTGGACAGTGCAAGCCGACCAGCGAGGACCTCCTTGACCAGATCGGGAGCCTCCGGATTGTTTTTCAGATATTCGAGAATTTCGGGCTTTCCCAGTGCAGGGAAGCTGAGCCCGAAATTAGTGCTAAGCCACGTCTTCAACTGGGCCAAGCTGTTCGGGTTATCCAAGCCTGTCAGTTCCTTCATTCGGCCAGTCATCTCCTCCGTGTATACCTCGTCGAAAGAGATGGCGTTCCCGGCCATGTCGAGATCTATCAGGATCCCCCGGTCGTTGATGCTTTGGTCTACGAGGTAGTTCCGGCGTTCGAACTCCGGGAATGGGAATTGGTCCAGCTGTTCCACGATGTCGCGTTCGGCAATCACGTCATATTCGGCATACGTCTTGAACTCGTTCCACTTGCCCGGGTCGTCGTCCGGCATGTTCCGAGTCCTCATCCCGTTGGACTTGGTTGGCTTGCACGGGGAGCAGAAAAACCGGATTAAAGCTTTACCGGTCGACTTCTTTCCGTGCTCCCCGAGGACCAAAGCTTTGGAGAGTTCATCCAAAGCCAAAGGCAGTCCGCAATAGGCCGCTTTGGTCATTGAACAATACAATTGATCAATCGGGATAGGTAATCCTATACGCTTAAATACGAGTCTCTCAAATACTGCGTTATGCGCCCATTTCTCGATCCCCGGATCAGCTAAAGCAGAAACGAAGTAATCGGGGAGCTCCTCTCCTTTGGCCAGATCTATCACCTGAACGGGAGAGGTGTCAAAGGCAAAAGACACTATAAGGAGTTGAAAGTCCCCCGATTCTATGTATTTATAGGCGCCCGTGGATTTAATGTCCTCCGGGCTATATGTTTCGGTATCGAAATATAAGCGTCTCGGCATGTTGACTATTGTTAAGTTTGTTGCTGGGCGGGGATTCGAACCCCTAACCCCAAGTAAGACCCAGCATACCAACCTACATAAGGTCGTCGTCCCACGGGTTCTGGCCGAAGTCCTCCTCTGCCGAAGATCCCCCGGAGAGACGTTCTCCGTCAGCCAACTTCTGGAGGTTGTTCAACCCGCAAGCAACGCCTTTATTGCCATTCGTGTTGAAGACGTAGAAGTTGACCGACGCCCGGCCGTAGCATCCAGAGTAGAAGTCCTCTCTTTCGATGATGGGGTTGAGGTTGATGTCCACGATGCCAGGACGGTTGTCCGAGTTGGCATTGACGAACATGTGCCCAGCATACTCCGGGTTGTCCGGTCTTTCGGTGTCCCCGTCGCGGAGGGGGCTCTTCCACGTCGGGGGAATCTTGCCGCCCAATTTGGCGATGCCTTCTTTGAGAGCCGTGTCGATGGCTTCCTTGACCCGAGCCAGAGTTGCCGAGTCAGTCTTCGGGATGAGGATGGACACCGAGTATTTTGCTCGGTCGGAACCCTCCATTGCCCGGGGTTCCCATACGTTGGCGTAACTGAACCGGACTTTGCCGGTTACTACTTTGGTTGTTGCACTCATAGTTGTGAAGTTTAGTTATTAGAAAAATCGAGTTTTGCTTGTTCTATGCCCATTGCCGGACGTTTGTCAGACTCAGGGACGAGAGTGGGTTTGCCAGGAGCTTTGATGACGAGGTCCCCGACCAGTGAATCGAAGTCCTTTTTGAGGAGCTTCTCGATAGCCGGGATTCCAGCCAGTTTGACAACTTGGAACTGCTCCGGAGTGTAGTCGCATGCGGTAAGAACTTCCTGAACTGCATTCTCGTCAGTCCATTTCCGCATTGACCTTCCTTCTACTACCTTATATCCCGGGACCTTCTCGCCCGAGATGGCTTTGGAGAGTAGGTGCTCAGATACAGCATTTACCCAATCTTGAAGCATGGGTGCTTGCTCGAAAATCTGAGCGAGCTCCTCAGTGGTCAGGAGTTCGGGCTCTTTGAACTCGTGTTTGGCCAAGTCAAGATTGTGGTCTGCCATTTTGCGGCACAAAGCTTTGACTCTGCACCACCTGCACCAGTGTCCAACTTGGAGTTCACCGTCTCCGGAGTAAGCGAGAGCTGCTTTGGGCTTCACTACTTCCTCACCCCATTTGTAGAGGTCTTCGGGGGTAATCTCCCATGACGAGATTCGATCCTGCCGGGGCTGGACGATAGTCAACTTTACCATGTTGATGTCGTAGACCATCTCAAATTTGGACAATGCCCCAAGAGCATACAGCATCAGCTGAGCATTGTTCTCAGCGAAAACCGGCACGCCAGTGCCAAACTTGAGGTCTATGATCTCCATGACCCCGTCAGCGATAATGCAAGCGTCTCCAGTGCCGAATCCCTGCTCGACCCAAGCCGAGAAGTCCAGTCGCTCCTCCAGGAGAACGAGTGCGTCTTTGGTTTTCCGCAGAGCTTCCGTATATTGGTCCGTTACGTACTGGCAATAAGCCATTACGGGCTCATCCATGGCCTCAGTGTAGAGGTCACTCTTCTTTAGCTTCCTGAGTTCAGCAGACGTAACGTCAACAGGCGTTATGCGGAACCTCGCTCGGAGGTAACATTCTGCCATCTCGTGAGCCAGAGTACCCTCTTCGGCATACTTGGAAGGCTTACCGGTTTCCTCAACCTTTTCCTCCAGTCTGGCACTGGGGGTGCAGTTGATCCACCGGTCTGCCTTTGATGCCGAAAGCATAGCGTGCTTACGAGATGAATGATCCGGGGCTCCCATTACGCAAGGTCTTTGAGGAATTCGTAGAACGCGTCGTAGTTTCGGGCATCCAGTCCCGTCACATTTCTCGCTCCCAGTTCAGTGAGCTTTGCCCGGATAGCTTCGCGGTGATTGTCCACCTTACTTGCCAGGAGAGTCCGGATGTCCTGAATTGAGACAGCGGGGTCAGAACCCAAAGAGGAGTTCGCATCCATCGGCATGGGTTCGGACTCCTCAGTCTTTTTGGGGACTGGAGCCGGAGCTGGCTTCTTAACGTCCTGTGCAGGGACTGATTTCTTGACGTCAGTCGTCTTAACTGTCACGGGATTTGCTCCGATAACCTGACAGATCTTGCGGGCCATTTCGAGATCCTGAGGCTCTTCGAGGTTTGCCTCGAACTTAATTTCTACTTTCATTGGTTTGATAATTTTTGATTATGGTGTTCAGAAGTTCAATGTACTTGCTGAGAGGTATAGCTGGGTCATGGAGAACAGTTTCATGAAACAAGGACCCAAGATGGAACACCTTCGTCTCTCCTGTTTTGACTGATAACTCTGCTCTGTAGTTTCCGTTTGTCAGAATACATGTCTCTCCATTAAATTCGGAGCTCCATGCTCCTTTGTAGAGGTTGTCGACTGATACTCCAAGCCAAGCTGCTAACCGAGAGACTTGCTCCGAGTTCAGCAATGCCTTTCCATTGAGGACCCGGTTGAGAGCTGCTCGGGGAAACCGGTTATCAGGGAACAGAAATTCTGCCACTTCTTGAAGTCTTAGACCCCTCTGTTCGATTAGTTCTCTGAGATTGATAGTCATTGTGTTGTCCATGTTGTTTATCCCAAATATAATCAATTTTTCCCACGTATAAAAACTTTTCAATCTTTTTTGTGAAAAATGTTTACTTAGTGAGGAGGTATATCACTTGAGCAATAAACATACTCCTTCTGCTTGGACTGAGGCGATTGTATGCTTCTCGTATAGGCTCAATGGCTTTCTCAAGCTTGAGGTCCTCTCCTTTCCTCTTCAACTCCTTGAGGGCCTTATAGACCCGGGTCCTTTCCTGCCATTCCAGAACGTCTCCCTGATCTGGCCACCAACCCGCCACGGGGACGAATTTGGAGTTGAGCACACAAGCCGATTTGCCGTCCTCCGAAAATGGCTGACGAGTGATAGCTCCCGGAGTACAGTTGGGGTTGATCTTCCCCCCGAACGAGATGGGCTCCATGTATGTAGGTCCCTCCCCGGGAAGCTTGTCCATTTCCATGTAGTGGAATCCGAACTCGTCTTCATATTTGAATACTACGTATTTCTCAATCTTTTCCATAGTTTACTGATTTACTGGCATTACCATTATTTTGCATTTCATTCCAAAGTATTGGAAGTGTTTGCCCATTGCAAAAATGTCTTTGAGTTCCATTTCCGTGTAGGTCTCATATACCCCTTCTATATTTATGTGGCTTACCCCATTTGACTGTGACAAAGCCCGAAACGAAGTGAATACTCCTTCTACCTGTCCTGCGTTAGTGACGATAATTACTGATTTAATTGTTCTCATAATTTTGTAGGTTTTTAAGAAGCATAACCCGAACTCATCTGCAGAAGGTAGACCAATACCCTGAATAGAATGGGTTGGGTTATGCTTATTATTTACACTACAAATATAATACTTCTGCGGTAAATACTACAATAAAATCAGCATTTTTTTCCGTTTGTTTTGAGAAGTCCCATCATGACAATTTCGAGAGGGTTGGGTGAAGCTGGTTCTGACTGTCTTTGGTCTCCCATCAATTTCTCCCACATTAAGCCAGCCTTAAACCCGATGAAAGCCAGGAGTTTCTCCTTTCTCGTGAGGGGCTTGTCGCTTTTAATGCCTAACCTGTCAAGGATGGTCTCAATCCCTTCATTGACAAAATCAGACTGATTCTTGACTGACTCTCTGCAGATAACCTCAATGAGGGTCTCCGCTATATTGCTGGTGTCTTTCAGCTCCTTGGATACGATTCCGTTGTAATAGTTGTCCGGTTTGGGGTCCGGGTCTGCCGGGAGGTCCCAGTTGAATTTTTTTTCCATAATAGTTGGCTTGAATTTATGTTCTACGTGTTCTATTTTTTCAATTCCATTACCTGATTGAGGGTTAACATTTCTGAAAGTTATTTCTCTGGAGGAAGTCCTGGAGCTCCTCTTGTGTGTAGCAGGTGGAGATGATCCCGTTACTGAAATAGAGGTCGAAAGCACCCGAAGGAAGCTGATTAACCATAAGTCTTAAACCATTGCTATCGATGTAACTTGTAATTGCCATTGTCTTATCCTTTTGTTTGTATCACAAACATAAGAAAAATTTTTTGAAGTGAAAAATTTTTTGACTGAAAAATGAGTAAAAAGTTGGGACCCCTATTTTGGGGGTCCCGGGAATTAAAACTGTTTGATTGAGTTTATGCTCCAGGAGCTGGGGTTTCATGTAGCCCATGTCCAACCCGGTTCCTATCATATTTACGAACGGGATTCGGCTGGGGATGGAGCCCTCCGTCTCGGATCCCCTGGGATCCTGTACCTATTAATAAGTACGTGCTCCTCCGTGAGGGGGTCAAACCTGTCTTTTACATTGGCTGCCCATTTCCGAGTCATCCCGTTTTTCAGTAGGATGGTCCTGAGTTCCGTCATGGTGTAGCAGAAGGTGTGGACTCCGTTGTTGAAGGTAAGGCTGAATGCCCCGGAGGAGAATTTGTTGATCTTGATTGTTGGTGTAGGTGATAGTCTTCATATTGTAGTTTGTTTTTGTTTACACTACAAATACAACACTTCTGCTGCAAATACTACGATAAAATGCTGGAAAAATAGCAGAGAAACAATAAAATTTCTTATTGTTCCTCACCTAAGTGATTGACATTCAATTGATTAGGTCCCCAATTCTCCTCTCGAGAAACAATGTAAACAATGTTTCTGTGCACTCTATTTTGTGATTTCTCATTTCCTAAATTGGTCATAATCTCCTCTCATATTTCCTATTCAGGTTTTCCTCCTAAATTATTGTTTACATTGTTTACAAGGGCCTAAATCATTGATATTCAATCGATTATAGAGGAACAATGATTGTTTATTATTGTTTATTATTGTTTACTGCTGTTTTAATTTAAGTGATTGATTATCAATGATTTGGGATTTTTCCACCGGAACAATAAACAATGGAACAATAATTTCATCAACTTTTGGGGCCGGGGGCTGTCGAGATTTTTGCCAATAAACAATGGAACAATAGTTTCATCAACTTTTTTAGGGGGGGCTCACCCTCTTTGAGAACCCATATTCTCTACCATTGTTTACTGCTGGTCCCTGCCACGGGGGCCAATATCCCCGGCTTGGGGACACAAAAAACCCGGGCTCCCCTAAGCCCGGGACGGAGTAGTTTCCTAAAATTTCCAGCTAAAGCCGACCTCATACCCCGATCGGGTCAGCTCGAAGTCCCGCATATAGGATATATCTACTCCGAAATTCCTGTAATATATGCCTCCCCCAACCCCAACCTGCCCGAAGGAGTTAGCCGAAGCTCTCAGAAAGGGGGACCATTTCCGGGACCTCGTTTCTTTGATCTGTTCTCGGACGGGGGTATACTTGTACGTAAGATGCTGGAGAGTGTTGTATTGGACTGTAGCCTCCCAGTCAAATTGGCCAATTTTGGGATCTTTGATGAATGTTCCAGCGTATTTCCTGGTCGTATTCCAGTCCAACATTGTCCTTTTTACGCTCTCCAGAGTATCCACCTCCTTTTTGTCCTCCCCAAAACCCCCTCCATTTGTGATTTCTGGGGGCGTTTGGGGAACCTTTTCCTCCTGGCCCTTATAGATATATATCAATTTGATTGGATTCCTAAAACCCTCCCATTTTGGAACCAAATCCGGGACTTTGACCTCCCCCTGAATTGGGGGTAAATCGACGTACTTTATAACGGTCTTTTCCTCGACTGTTTTACGCCCGATTATAAAGCCTATACCTACAAGAACTATTGTGCCGAGTACTCTCTTTAGTAAGTCCATATCGTGTCCTGCGGGAGGGTTTTAGAAGCATCTACGTGGATAAAATTCCCGTCGATGCCTATCCTCCGGATCCGCAATGCAATGGCTGCCCGGAGGATCTTCATCCGATTGGGGCCCGAGGCACACCGGATGTCCACTGCCAAACCTTCTGTGTGAGCACTGTTGCCGGACCGTCCTTTGGCCTTATCGTGTTCTTTGGAACGATAAGCGCAATTGAGGACGAGAGGGATGCCTGCCTTTTCACGGAGGTCATCCAGTAGATCGAGAAAATCCTGGTCCATGTCTTCAATGGAGCAGGACGGGTTGCATCGCTCGAACTCTTCGGGCTTAAAATACTTACTTGTCTTCATGGCATTCAAAGTCTATTTGAGTTTTCTTGCTGACCGATCTCTCCATGTATGACCGGAGAGCTCTGAATATGGGGTGATTCGAAATGATTGCGGAGTTCTCCAGAAAGCTCCAAAACTCAGTCCCGACCACAAAAGCAGCGAAGAGGTTGGCAAGGCCGAGACCCCCCAAGTTCGAGAGGACCTGCACGTCAAGCATGTAGGCCATGCCAATACCGATAATGCTGAGCCCCAACTTCCAACACGTGTCCCACATTTTCTCGCTTTTGAACACATATTTTTGATGGGCTCGTTTGTGGCGCTTGTAGTCAGCAATATTCCCAGTTATGAAGTCGACGATAACGGCAATACAGACACAGATGATAAGGACCTGGATCGGAGCTAAAAGCCCCCAAATCCCTACAATGCTCCCGCATATCCATTTTCCCGCTCTCATGACTTCCTCCTTCATATCTGTCAAACTTATAACTTATTATGTCCTATAATCATTTTACGAGACGGGGACTCCTTGTATTCAGTACATGGAGTCAGTAACCGCAGAGCTTTAAGGTGATTTATAGCCTTCTCGAGGTAGGCTTCCCCGATGTTCCGTGCTTCGTTCGAGCTACGGACGATTATGTTGTCTTCTACTCGAGTGCTGAATTCGCCATCTTTGTACCTCACACCGAAGGCAGTGGGATTGATTGGATTGTTGACGATGAATCGGGAATACGCAATGTATGCAATGGCGATCTTGAGTCCTTCGCTTCGACCATCCCCGGAACAGCCACCATCATAATACCCGCCTTCCATGGCGGCAGTGTACTGATCTTTTGTAATGGTTACGTCCCCGTATTGGAAAGGACCGGGGCCGGAAAAGTCTGTCTCGTCGAGCCATCTGTAGAGGTTGGCTCCTATGGCATCCACCAATCTGAGGGTCTCGGCCTCCCGGATGTATGGCTCCAGTCTGGCCGGATCGTTGATGTTCTCGGCTATCGGCCGAACATTCCGAAGGTCGTTAGAGTTGAGTATCATCGGGCATGAGTTTTATAATCTCCTCGTCATAAAGCCCATAAATGAGCTTGAGCATGTTTCTCTTCTGAACAGTGGAGAGCATCTGGTCCCGGATAATCTCCAGTACCTGAGTCATGTTGTCCTTGCCAATTCTGTCTGCTATAGACTCGCCGGCATTGTAAGTGAGAGACTGAATAGCGAAGTCGGGATTTTCCAAAGGAGCCCACCAGTACTCAAAAATCGATACGAAAGTCTCCTCCAGCTGCTGACGCTCCCGGACTGTAACAGAGTTGTAGTACTTGTAGGCATTGGTCATGAGATCAGCCCCAAAGTTAGCCCCCACGTCAACAGCTCGGAGAATGGGGGGTTGCTTGAAGGATTGGCCAATGTTCTCCGGGATGACTCTCTGCGTTACTTCGAATGCTTTGTCATAGTTCTCCCCGGAGAACCTTATGAACTGGGGCACTTCATCTTTTGACTTGCACTGGATGTACCACAATTGTGAAGTGTTCTCATCTCCTTGAAATTTGTTGAGCTCTTTCTGCGTCTCATTGACTTGGGACTGGTCTTGAGTCTCGTCCTTGATGTCTACCAAGATCCCAGCTGACAAGAAGTTGGAGCATGCGTTTCTACCGGCTACATTGGCAAGTGCTTCCTCAGTTCTCATGTCCGTCATCTCAGCGATGAATATGGGGATTGGGTAAGAGGGGCTGCCTTCCGAGTCCCCGGAGAAGTAGAGGATCTGGCCATTGTAGTTGTCCCAGCCGCCAGCCTCTTCCACCTGGTTGAGAATGACCTCCGGATCCGGGTTGAAGAGGTGAAACCACTCAATGTCAGACGGTGACCACCGGGACCTCGTCTTGTCTCGGTGACCCCAATCCGGATGGTATGCCGTCCGGCCAATGAATCCACCATCGTCTGCCTTCGCAAGTCGGAGAGACTCGAACGGAATGTGGTGGATCGAACTGACGCGGAAGTTCATATTGTAGTTAACATGGATGGCGAACCCATGCCATAATGTAAAGTCTTTACAGACCATGCGGAGGATCTTGTCGAGCTTCTCCCCTTCTTTGTTGACCCGTAATTTGTAGATGCCGGGATCTTTGAATCCGTGACCGTATACGAAGTCATTGTATATGCTCAAGCAGGCATTGCCGGTCTTTGAAGCCTGAACAATCTCGCTGACCGTCTGGGGAAAATCATTGGTATCTCCGTATGTCTGGATGCCATATTGCCTCCAGTCCCGGGATTCGAACTGAGGAGCTGATTTAATCTGTGCAACTTTCATACTGGCGTAATTTTAATAGTAGGAGGGACGGGAAGCGACCCCGTCCTATTACCAGTCCTATTTGGACCCTCCTTTTTTGGCTCCCTTCTTGGGAGTTTCCGAAACGGGATTGACTACCCGGTTGTAAGCCTCTTCGATCTCCCCGGCAGACATTTGCGAGTCTGCATAGGCTTCTTTGATGGCTTCCAGATCCATCCCGGCGTCGATGAACTCCTTCACCTCGGTGTCGATGTCGGCGGTCTTCTCCTCGGTCTTCTCCTCGGTCTTCTCCTCGGTCTTCTCCTCGGTCTTCTCCTCGGTCTT
>ERZ1023963.152-NODE-152-length-20555-cov-15.413317_pt1 | contig 20555 bp, 23 predicted proteins | sample MGYA00380427_ERZ1023963 | MGnify/ENA primary metagenome ERZ1023963 (study PRJEB33179, sample SAMN07449061) | human gut metagenome | biome: Human-gut; feature: Human associated habitat; material: Faeces | host: Homo sapiens | place: India:Kasaragod | collected... | reverse complement strand
TATCTTTAAGACAAGAATAAGGTTCAATATTAAGTATTGATAAATACTTAACTAAATAATATATTTCTAGAATTAAAGAAATAAAAGATGATTTAAGTAATTTAAGTACTAAAATTACTGATTTAACTAGTGATATTGATAAATATAAAAACTATGATAAAGAAGTTAATAAATTATCAAGTCTTATAAATAGTTCAAGTGATGAAGGTGTTAAATATCTTATAAATAAAGACTTACAAGAAGCAATTATTAAAGAAGAGGAATTTGCTAGTTATTTAGAAAAGAAATATGCTTTAGTTCAAACTAATGATAAAAACGAACCTAATAACGAAGAGCAAGAAGAAGAGAAAAAGAAAGGTTTTAATATAAAGAAACCAAGTAAAAAGACAACTATTTCAATAGTTGCAATACTTGCAGCTTTAGGTCTTACAGTTGGTGTTTTAAAAGGATGTAATAATAAAAATAATTCTTTAGATAATCAAACTGAAATAACTGATACTTTAGATAATGAAACAAATAATGAAGTAAAAGAAATTTTGGAATTTGGTGACATTAATGATGAAGAACAAGTAAGCAAAAGAGCAGATAAAATCATGAATGAAATCAATACTTTAGCTCCTAATAACGATTATACTATTGATGAAATAGAAAATATTCTTAAATGGATTAATGGTGGAGTAGTAAGTGAAGTTTCTCAAGAAGATGGATTATTTGCAATTACTAGAGTTGAAAATTTAATGAATAAAGAGAATCAAGAAGAAGTGAGTAAACCTTTTGATATAAGTAATTTCTTCTTGGATGGAACTCAAGGTAAAGAGTTAGCTAGTAAAATATATAATTCTAAAACAAGTTTAATGAGTACTAAAGGTAGTGAAAACTTTAAAACTAGTGCTGAAGAGTTTACTAAATTAATGGTTAATTCTTGGGTACTTAATGGTACTAATAATGAAATAAGTAGTTATGTATTAGAAACTAGTGGTATGAAAGCCTTAATAGATACTTACTTCTTAAATACTTATGCTTATATTGATATTCCAGTAGAAGTTAGTGTTATGGATGCAACATTTGATTTAGACAAAATAGCAGATGCTGTAAATGAAGCTAATTGTAAAACGACAGTTACTGCTGATAATGGTGAAACATTTGATACATATATGAATAAATTTAGTTCAGATATGATAGGAATGATAACAGAAGCAACATTGAATAAACAAAATAGTAATAGTTTAACATTAAAATTAAATTAGTTAGGGGGAATTAATATGTATAGTAGTGAAAAAAATCCAGGATTTAACTGGAAAGATTTAGTAATAAAAGTCGTATTTGTATTCTTATTTATAATCTTATTGATGTGGTTATTTAAAAAGAGTACACCTAATATGACACCATTCTATAGTAATGTATTTAGAGAAAATGTTAAATACATGCAAGATGCAGCAGAAAGTTATTATACTAATGAAAGATTACCTAAAAATATAGGAGATTCTGCAGAAATAACTTTAGCTGAAATGATTAGAAAAAACATGATATTACCTTTTGTTGATAAAGATGGTAATGAATGTGATACTAATGCTTCTTATGTACAAGTTGTTAAAAATAAAAATGATTATACTTTAAGAGTTAACTTAGTATGTCCAACTGAAAAGAACTTTGTTGAAAAAACTTTAGGATGTTATGATTATTGTGAAGATTGTACTGAAGAAGAAAAAGCACTTAAGGAAATTGAATATCAATTTAAAAAAGCTACATCAAGTACTAAGAATGTTTATAGTTGTCCAAATGGAGGAACTTTAAAGAATGGTATTTGTTATGTATATGGTAGTGAATCATATAAAGCAACAGAGAAATCTACCAGTGGTGAATATTATTGTCCAAATGGAGGATACCTAAGTGGTAACTTATGTTATGTAACTAAAGAAAACTCTTATAAAGCTTATACTAATTCAAGTAGTGGATATTATACTTGTCCAAACGGAGGAGAATTAGTTGGTTCTAAATGTTATGTTACAAGTAGTGGAAGTAGTTATGATGCTAAAATAATTAATTATACTTGTCCAAACGGAGGATACCTAAGTGGTACAATGTGTATAAAGTCAAGTGGTTCAAACTATCCAGCAACACCAAATACAAGTAAGGGTGATAGTTATGCAGCTACACCTAAAACTGATAAAGTAAGAACAGTTATTGGTAATGCTACACCTAAAACTGGTAAATCTTATTTAAATGGTACATATACTAAAAAGCCAAGTGGATATACTTGTTCAACTAGTAAACAATATATATGTAGTTCAAGTTCTAATTGTCCAGGATATGTAACTGTTTATACTGGATGCTATAAAAAAGCAACAACTTACTCATGTTCAAGTGGAACATTAGAAGGAACTCAATGTGTTAAATATACTAATAAAACAACATATAGTTGTCCAAGAGGTGGATCACTAAGTGGAACAACATGTTATTTAAATAATGGTAAAACAACATATAGTTGTCCAAGAGGTGGATCACTAAGCGGAACAATGTGTGTATTTAATAGTTCAAGTTATTATGCTACACCTGACTATAGTTGTCCAAATGGAGGTAACTTACTTGGAAGTAAATGTTACTTTAATGGTAATACTACAAGTTATAATGCAAGTTATATAAGTGGTGCAAGTACAAAATACTGTGATAATGGAGACAAATTAGTTGGTGACAGATGTTATTATACTAAGAATGAGTCTTACTTAGCTAATAAGACAGAAGGTAAAAAAAGTTATGAATGTACTAAAGGTGGAACATTCAATAGTAATAATAAAACTTGTAGTGTATCAGTATTAAAGAGTCAATACAATGCAACTAAGACTACAAAAACATCAAATGGTTATATCTATAAATGGAGTACTAGTGAAACATTAGAAGGATGGACAAGAACTGGTGCTACTAGAGAAGTAGAAAAGAAGAAATAAGCCTTGTGCTTATTTTTTTTGATGTATAGACTTTTTATGTGAAAAATGGTAAAATAATAATGTTTATTAAGAAAGGATTTAATATGAATAAGATGAGTATTAGTAAAGAAGATACACTTGTTATGAAGCTGATTCATTATTTTGTTACTAATGAAGACTATAGACCAATAGTAGTACATGGTGTACAAAATGAAATTTGGTTAGAAAATTTAGATAATGATATACCTTTGATAAGAATAAATTCTAATTATATACATAATGAAGAACAATTAATGAGTGATTTAAGAAAAGTAGAAGTCATTAGAAAAACTATTAAGAAAAAAACATATTCATTTAGAAGTAAAGTACTTAATTTACTTATGAATACTAGAGATGAAGTTACTCTTACTGAAGAAGAAAATGTTTTAAGTATTAAAGTTAAAAATATAACTGAACTTAAAAAGAATAAATTTATAAATGATTATTTTCCTAATTTTAAAGAGAAAGTGGTTAGTAAAAATAATGGTATAGTTGATGTATTAGAGATGACTGAAGAACTAAATAAAAAAACAATTAAGGAAGATAATGAGTTAGCTAAGATATTTTTAAAGAAAGATCAACCAATTGTAACATATTCTATTATATTACTTAATATTATAGTATTTATGCTAAGTTTATTAGATTATAATATGATAATTAATTATTTTGCAAATTATTATATTAATGTTAAAAATGGTGAAATATATAGATTATTAACTGCTTGTTTTGTGCATGCTAATTTCTTACATATATTCTTTAATATGTATGCATTATATTATATAGGACCAATGGTAGAAAAATATTATGGAAAACTTAAATATTTACTTATATATTTAGGTAGTGGAATAATGGGAAGTTTATTCTCTGTAGTATTAAGTAATAACATTAGTATAGGTGCAAGTGGTGCCATATTTGGTCTTTTTGGTAGTATGTTGTATTTTGGTTATAAATATAGAGCTACCTTAGATGGATTTGTTAGAAGTGGTATTATACCTGTATTATTTATAAACTTAATATTAGGATTTATTGTTCCAAATATAGATGTATATGGTCATATAGGAGGACTTATTGGTGGATTATTATTAAGCTATATATTTGGAGTTTATAGAAAAACTAAGAAAAAGAATACTATAAATGGATTAATTATAATAACTATATTAATTGCATCTTTAAGTTATATGTTGATTATTAAATAAAGTACTTGAAAAGAGTACTCTTTTTTGTTATACTTTTATTAGTTTAAGAGTAGAAGGAGGACACAAAATATGACTAATAATTATGTAAATAAATTAAGTTGTATTTCTTCACCTATAGTACAAAATAAAGTACTAAACGGGGGGGGGTATTATCTTCTAACTAACTTAAATAATATATCTATAATATTATATGGATAGAATAAGTCTATCCATTTTTGTGTTGGAGGAAATAATGAACAAACAAGAACTAAATAAACTAGTAGGTAAAAATATAAAGAAGTATAGATTACTTTATAATACTAAAAATAAAAATAAAATAACTCAAGCAAAACTAAGTGAAATTTTAGGTGTCCACATGAGTTTAATTGGTGCTTTAGAAAGTGAAAACAATAGTCATGGTTTATCAATTTATAACTTATATCAAATAAGTAAAATATTAAATGTAAGAGTAGATAAATTCTTCGAGGAGTAAGATATTATGAAAATAATTAATAAATTAAAAACAACCAAAGGAATGGCAATAGGTATTTTAGTACTTTTTTCACTTGTATTAGGTCTTTCTTATGGAACATTTATATTTAGTACAGGTAACTATAGAAGTACTTCTATGCTTATAAGTAATTTGTTATATGGAATAGATATAACTACTACTGGAGGAAATGAAACAATAAATACAAAAACAGTTACTTTACCTTCTGGTAAAACAAGTACAATACTTTTAAAAATTACTAGTTTAAATGATGTAGAAAGTAAGTATGGTGTATCATACAAAATAAACAGTGGTACTGGTAGTGTAAAATATTCAAGTAATACAGGATGGTTACCAACTGGTAAGATAAACAAAAATGGTACAGGAACATATGAAAAAGTAGTAAAAATAGTAATAGAAGCAACAAGTGATATAAGTGTAGACTTTAATGTAGATGGAGGTTATACTTATAATGACTTAAAAGAAACTAAAGAAGGTTATACAAGAGTAACAGAAATGTATGAAGGAATAACAGATTACACTGAAAGTTTAAAAACAATAATAGAAAATGAAACAAGTAATAATATCTATGGAGGAGAAGCAATAAATAACTATTTACAATATCCAGAAGATACAGATACAACAAAAAACATTTGGAGAGTAATAGGTTATTATGAGTCAGTAGATGGAATAAAAATAATTGCTAACCCAGTTAAAGAAACAAGTACAACTAATATAAGTACAGAACTAACAACATTTTATAACACATTAACTAAGAAAAGTGATTATGTATTAGAAACAAATAAATTTAGTTGTACAGGATTAAACTGTACAACAAGTACTTATTCAAATATTGGATTATTAAATACAAGTGAATACTCATACATTGGAGGAATAAACTCATACTTAAATGAAAATAATTACTATGTAATGGATGGTACAACTATTAAAAACATAACAAGTGGAAATATTACAGAAGCAAGTACTACAAGTAACTTAAGACCAGTAATATATTTACAAAGTGATGTAAAAGTAAAAGGGTCTGGTACAATAACAAATCCATATAAACTAAGTGAAAAAGGAGATGTAGTATTTGCAAGTGCAACACTAAATGGAACTTCTATTAGTTTTCCAAAAGAAAGTGATCCATATATTCCTAAAACTGTAACATGTACAAATGGGTCAGTAGGAGAATGGAATACAGAAAAACAAAAAATAATACTAACAACAGTAAACTTACCAACAAGTTGTGTAGTAGATTTTACTGAAGGATATACAGTAACTTTGAATGTTATAAATGGATCAACTTCTCCAGTTAGTAAAGTAGTTGGAAGAGATGGTGTAACATCATTTAGTGTAACACCAAACACCGAATACGATTTAAAACTAGAAAGTGACACTTGTAAAGGAACACTAAACGGAAACACTTATACAATATCAAATATTAAAGAAAGTAAATCATGTACTATAGCATTTAAGAAAAATGGAACTTTGTTATCTAATTTAATAAAGTCATATGAATCTACTCATACAAATGGAGTATATAATGAAAACGGATATAGATATGAAGGAACAGATCCAAATAATTATATACAAATGGAGAAAACAGATGGAACAAAGGAACTTTGGAGAATAATAGGATTATTTCCTGATGGAGAAAATAAAGAAGATGTAATAAGAGTAAGAAAAGTAGGGTATGAAAGTGCTGCTTATGACTCAAACCGAACAAACCACTGGCCAAATACAACACTGTATGCAACAATATCTAGTACATATTCACTAACAAACTACAAAAACGCAGTTAACTATAAAATGTATTTAGGAACATCAAGTTCATTTACATCACTAACATCAGAGGAATGGTATAAAGCAGAAAGAGGAAGTACACCAGGTAAAACATCAAGTACAAGCTATAATAGGACAATAACATTTACAGGAAGTGTAGGGCTAATGTATCCAAGCGACTACGGGTACGGGGTACTAGCAAGTGACTGTGCAAGAACCATCAAGGCATATAATTATTATGGGACAGCAGCATGTTATAAAAACAACTGGTTATATCAAGGAAGTTCAACTTCTCAATTGTTAATAACCCCAGATTCATCTAGTGCTTATTTTGCGTTTCTTGTTAAGACTAACGGGTATGTTGGCTACTACTCTGGCGACAACGTCACTAACTCCGGCTCTTTCAGTCCAGTTATGGCTCTAAAGTCTGATGTAAAAGTAACAGGTTCTGGCACACAAAGTGATCCATATGTGATGAATTAAAAAAGGCGAAGTAGTAATACTTCGCTTATATCATATAGAGGTTAGAATCTGTTTCCTCTATTATACCTGTGTTTGATTCTAACTTTCTAATTCTTTGGTCTAATCTTCTAATTTGTCTTTCTATTTTAGTGATTCTTTCATCATACTCATCAACATATCCACTTGTATTATAATTGTTTTGTACTGGATTATTTGGAATAGATCCCATGACATTTGGTCCATATGCTTGATAATTTTGATTTATGCTGTAACCTTGAGGTGGAGTATAAATCATATTTGGTTCTTGAAAACCACCTGCCTGATAATTAGAATAAAACATGTCTCTATTTGGTTTCATAAAAGTTTCCCCCTTAACTACAAATATTATATGACAAATAAAGATAAATTGTGTATAATTGTATAAGAGGAGTTGTGTTATGAGATTAAAACATATAAAAGGTTCTGAAGAAAAAGTAAATCTTAGTAAAGTAGTTATTAAAAATCCTGAACAATATAAAGGAAAATGGAAAAGTGTTTTTAATAATAAAAATAAGATTTATTTGGAAATTGGTATGGGAAAAGGTTCTTTTCTAATTGAACATGCTAGAAGAAATAAAAACGTTAATTACATAGGTTTTGAAAAGTATCCTAGTGTTCTTTTAAATGCTCTTGAAACTATAGAAAATGAAAACCTTACTAATATTAAAATAATATGTGCTGATGCTTATAAAGTAGATGAAATATTTTATAAAGAAATTAGTAAATTATACTTAAACTTTTCTGACCCATGGCCTAAAAAGAGACACATTAAAAGAAGATTAACAAGTGATGTATTTTTAAAAAAATATAATTCAATATTTAAGGGACTTAAAGTGATTGAACAAAAAACTGATAATGATGAATTATTTAATTTTAGTTTAGAAAGTTATAAACTAAATCATTATATAGTAGTTAAAAAGAATACTAACTATTTTGATGATATAAGAACAGAATATGAAAATAAGTTTATAAGTAAAGGTAAAAATATAAATTATGTAAAAGTTATTAAAATATAGTGTAAACTACTGTAAATTAATTTTACAAAAAAAGACACTACCAATTTTATGTAATTTTTGTTATAATAGAAGTAGAAATGAGTGTGATGTTATGAAAAAGATTTTAATTTTGTTATCAGTTTTTATAATATCAGGTTGTTCACTTCAAAATAATAGTAGTGATTTAACATATGTTAAAGAAGATATTAATGATATAATTACTAATAAGAGTAAATATACAAACACCAGTGGAATAGGCTTTAAATACTATAAACCAAGGGATTTCTCATTATTAGAAGATAAAGATTTTAATCATGTATTACTTAATAATGAAAATAAATATTACTTAAATATAGATATAAATGCATATAATAGTAAATTTAATTCAGAATATCAAATAGATCCACTTTTATACTATAGTGATACTATTAGTAATGGAGATATATTTGGATATATTGAAGTAAGAAAAGGAAAAAATAGTTACTTTTACTTAAAAATGTTGTATAATTATAGTTGTATAGAAGTAAGTGTAAAAGAAAATGAATTAAATAGTGCAATTAATTCTTCTATGATAATATTATCTTCTATGAGATATAACAATAATGTTATAGCATCTTTTATAAGTAATAAGAATACTGCTGGTAAAGAAAATACTTATGAAATTAAGAAACCAAATAACAAGAAAGATAATAGAAATATTTTAGATGTATATGAGTATGACTCTTATACTGAGTAAGGAGAGTGTATTATGGGATTGTTTGGAAAAATTAAAAATATATTCTATGATGAAGAGATTATAGAAGTACCTGAAGAAACTGTTAAGAAAGAAGAAAGACCAAAAATTGAAGAAATTAAGAGTATTAGAAGAGAAGAAGTTATTTCTAGACCTAAAGAAGAAGTAAAACCAGTTACTCCTATATATACTGAGCGTGAGTTATTTAAGACACAACCAGTTAATACTTTTAAATTTCCTATGGTTGATGAAGAAGATGAAATTAAACCTACTAGAGCAAGCAGAAGTATGTCTTATGAAGAACCTAAAAGAAGAGAAAAGGAGCCACCTAGAGAAAACAAGTATGCTGATTTATTTAAAAATAAGACCAATACTAAAGAACCTGAAAAGAAACCAGAAAGAATTTTTAAACCTAGTCCAGTTATAAGTCCAGTTTATGGTGTTCTTGATAAAAATTATACTAAAGAAGAAATAATTGAAAGACAAGAAAGCAATAAATCATTTAATAGGGTTACTGAACCAAAAGAAATGAATTATGATGCTGTTAGAAGAAAAGCATATGGTACTTTAGAAGATGAGTTAGAAAATACTTTAACAAAACTAAGTGAAAAAACTATTGAAACTGAAACTGATATAAAAAATGATACTAAGAGTATAGAAGACTTACTTAATGAAATAGAAGGTAACAAAAGCATGTCTATTGGAGAAATAGAAGAAAAGATTAAAGACAAGATGGAAGATGAAGAAGAAAGTAAAAATGTTAAAGAAGAAGACTATTTGAGTAAAATAAGTGAAGAAGCTTTTAGTAGTGAAGAAAGTGAAGAGGGTGTTAGTGATAAAACTTTAGAACATGACTTATTTAACTTAATAGATTCTATGTATGAAGAAAAGAAAGGAGAATAATTTATGGGACTAAGCGATGCATTACTAATTGTGCTATATATATCATTAATAGTATTTGTAATATCTTTAACTGTATTTGTCATAAAATTAATTGGTACTGTAAATAAGACTAACTATTTACTTGATAATTTAACTAAAAAAGCAGAAAGTTTAGATAAACTATTTGATATAATTGATTTTACTACTAATAAGTTTAATCAAATTGGGAATACTATAGTAGGATACTTAATGGGAGCAGTTAGTAAAATATTTGGAAAAAAGGAAAGCGAGGAAGAAGATTATGAGTAAGAAAAGTGGAATGGGTAAATTTATTTTAGGAGCAGGATTAGGTGCTGGATTAGCACTTCTATTTGCGCCTCAAGAGGGAAGTAAAACACGTCGTGAATTAAAAATTAAATTTAACGAATTAGTTGAAAAGGCTAAGTTAATTGATACAGATGATGTTAAAGCAGATATTCTTCAAAGAGTGGAAGAATTAAGAATGCAAGTAAAAGATTTAGATAAAGAAAAAGCTTTAGAAATAGCTAAGAGTCAAGCTAAAAAAATAGAAAAGAAAGCTAATGAATTATATGAAGTTGCCAAAGAAAAAGGAACACCTGTAGTAGAAAAAGCAGTTAGTGAAGTTAAAGATTATGCACTTAAAGCTGCTAAAGAAATAGTTAGTAAACTTGAAAGTGAAGAAGAAAGTAATAAAAAAGTTAATAAAAAGAAAACTGTTAAGAAACCTAGTTCAAATAAATAACTGGGTCTCTTATTTTTTTATGTGTTATTATTGAAAAATATAATGGATAATATTATAATTAATTTAGGAGTGTGAAACTTATGATATGTTTTAATTGTGGTAAGAAAATAGATGATAATAGTTTTACTTGTCCTTATTGTAATGCTGTAATAAAAAGTAAAGTAAAAGAACTTGATAATACAAAAAGTATTAATAAAAAAGGTGTTATATTAATTATTTGTGTTTTATTAATTATTGGTCTAATAATAATAGGTAATATTAAGAATAAAAATGATTCTTTAAATAATAAAGATAAAATAGTGAGTATGTTTTGTAAAGAAGGAAAATACAAGGATAATGTAACAATTAGTAATGTGCTTGATAATTATAGTTGTCCATTATATATAAGTTATATGATTGATACTTCAGGTGAAGCACTTACTTCTAATAATATAAATGATTTAATTAAATTGAGTGATGGGCTTATTTTTGAAACATATTATTATTTTAATCATAATGATATAAGTAATGTGTATGATGAAACTATTTATAATAAAGAGTATTATGATTTTTTACACAAAAATGATTTGTGTAATTTAGTTGATGAAAGTACTTACAATAATTTGATATTTCAAAGTATTAGTGATGATAATATAGACTTATATGATAGTATTTTAAAATGTATGAGTAAAGAAAATATTACTTTTAAAAATGTTGATGAATATTTTGGTACAACTTATATAAAACATAATAATAGTAAAGTAAGTTTAATAAAAAGTATCAGTAAGAATCCTAATTACTTTAATTTGTATAAAAAATATTATAATGAAACAAGTCCATATTTCATAGAAATATTTAATCAAGAATTATTAAAAAATATTGATAATGATGAAGACTTATATTATTTATATGGAATGTTATTAAGTAATTTAGATAGTTTAGACTATCAAGATTTAGTTAATTATCATGAGTATGGAGGTAAGTTTTATATAAAAGACATAGACCCAGCTAAAATGCTTTTAAGTAGTTTGAAGTATGAAGTTAGTGACGTAGAAAGAAAAGTAAAATATATAATTGATAATGCTATAAATGAAGGATATGATTTAACTTATAGTACTGCACTTGATAATTTATTATATAATTATGAAAATGATAGTCAAAATATTATAGTTTATAAAGTATTAAAATCATACCAATTTAAATGTTATGATAAGTGCTATTATGAAAGGAATTTTAGGTAGTTATGGATGAATATGTATTAAATAAAATAATTGAATTTAAAATAAAAAATGATATTAATACTGAAGTTTTTATGCATGAATATTATGAATATACTTATAAAAATGTTACATATGTAGATATTTACTTTTATACTAAGTTTAATATTAATGAAATAGGAAGTATTTTTGTAGATGAAGTTATGTCACTACATTATATAAATGTTAATGATAATGTTAAGGTTTGTACATATAAAAAAGATAAATTATCAAGAGATTATAAAATAACAGGATATTTTAAAAATAATAAAATAATTAAGTTAGATAATAAAGTCAGAGTTGATTATACTAAATTTAATTTTAATGAAAGAAATTTAACAATATTAAAAGATATGAAATTAAAAGGATTTAGTAATATTTTAGTTCTTCCTTATACTAATAAGAATTATTATATTTGTGCATGTGGATGTGCTTCAAATAAGGATGAGTGTCCTAATTGTGGAGCATCAAAAGAGTTTATTTCACTATATGATAATGAAGAAAAAATAATTAAAACTTTTGCTAAACTAAAGTATTCTCTTTATAAATTTGAAAGTGAAGACATAACTTATGAAAATGAGTATTTCTTAAATCAATTAAAATTAAATTATGATATTTTATTAGATAATAGTTTTTTTGATGAATTAAAAGAAGATAGTAAAATAAAACTAGTTGAATATAAAAACAGGAGTAAAAATAAAAAATCTATTTCTATTATATTAGTTATAATAGGTATTATTTTATTAATAAGTATAGTAGTGAGTTCAACTATAGAAAATAAAAATACTAGAAAGAAAAATGAAAAAATAATTAGTGAATATTGTGAAAGCAATGAATATAAATATGTAAGTTTAGATAAAATAGTTAGTAATTATAAATGTAGTGATTATGTTTATTATTTACTTAATAAAAAAATATCGAATGAGGATATTGAAAAAATAATTGAATCTAATAATGTAGAGATGTATCAAAAATATTATGATGTTTTTAAAGAAAATTTGCATTCAAGTTATTATAAAGATTATGAAGTAGAAGAAACTGAAGATGGAATAGACATTATGGATGTAAAAAGTACAATTACTAATATAACTTATTTAGACTATTTATATAATAATAATTATGACATGGATGATTATTCTGTTGATAAAATTTTATTATTAGATTATTTAGAAAATGATTTAGAAAAGTTTACAACACATAGTAAATATATTACATTGACAAGTAATAAAAAGTGGTATTATGCAAGTAGTATTTTTAATTATTGTGGAGAATATAACAAATTTTTGAATGAATATTTTGAAGAATATGATATAGAAAAATGTAATTTAGAAGATTTAAAAAAGTGGTCTTATAATTATCATGAAAATAGTAAAGACAAAAGTTGTTTTAAAGTTGATTTGTTAAATAAAGATAATACCTCTTTGGTATATAATATTGGTGGTGATTGTTCTTTAGAGTTAGATCTTAGTTTAAATACTATTGATAAAGAAGCAATTACTAACTACTATTTAGCAGGAGGGGACATGAATTATACTAGTTCTTATGATAAAGAAAATTTCTTTCATACTTTAGTTGGTAGTTCTAATATTACTAATGAAGAGTTTATTGCTAAAGCTAAGTTATTATATAAATATGGAACTAATGTTAATCAATTATCTGACTCATATAAAGGAAAATATACTACACTTGATTATATATTAGAAGATTATTATGATTGTATGAGTGTTAAAAATGGTTTTACGAGTGTTTCATATGTTAAAGGATGTAATACTGCTAAAGAAAAATATAATTATTTAAAAAGTATAGGAGCAGTTTGTAATGCTAAATGTGATAATGAAAAGTATTTTAGGAGGTAATAATGACAAGATATAATGTTAATCAAAATCATTTGGAATTTATTAAATATTTAGATAGTACATACTTAGGAAGATATACTAATATATTAGGAGGCATAAAAAACATACCAAATGATGCAGAAGTTATAGTATTAATAGAAAATAATAGATTTAAAGTTTATCCTATGTATTTGAGTGAAAAAAATAACACTATTAAAAATAAAGATATTAATATATTTGATATAAGTGTAGATGATATAGAATATTATGAAGTTATTGGTGAAAAATATAGAGAACAAATAATTAGTGGTGGAGGTAGTACTGGTATAAATATAGGTGGAGCATTACTAGGAGCATTAATTGCAGGAGATGCAGGTATGATACTAGGAGGACAAAGAAAAGTTGAAGAAATACAAACTAAAACTGTTTTAAGGGATACTAGATGTATATGTATAAACTATTTTGTTAATAAATGTAGATATAAATTATTTTTTCCAATTACATTACTTGATTATTTAGAAGATAATATTCCAGAAAAAGAAAAGGATATTGTTAAAACAAAAAAGAAAAATAGGATGGTAAATAAAAGTAAAAAGGATAAGCTTGATGAATTAGAGAGTTTATATAAGGATGGAGTTATTACTGAAAGTGAATATAAAGAAAGTAGAAGTAATATATTAAGTAGTTAGTTTTTTAACGTTAGTAAGTTTTAATTGACAAAATCGAGGAAAAATGATATAATTTTCCTAGAAAAAGGAAATGAATATATATGAATAATTATGATAAAATTTTAGATTATGCTAGAAAAAATAATGGATATATTACTCAAAAAGAAGCAGAAATTATGGATATTAATAGTACTTTTTTATGTAATTTAGTAACCGATAAGAAATTAGAGAAAGTAGAAAGTGGAATTTACAAATTGCCTAATTATCCTATTGATAACTTATATATTTTATCTAAAAGTAGTAAGAAAATGTGTTATTCACATGCTACTTCTTTGTATTTGCATAACATGTCTGAAAGAATTCCATTAGTTTATGATATTACTGTTCCATACAATTATAATGGTAAATTATTAAATAATAGCAATGTTTCTTTAAGATATGTTAAAGATGATATTTTTGAGTTAGGAATAATTGAAATTAAAACGATTAATGGTTTAAATGTCAAGTGTTATGATATTGAAAGAACAATTTGTGACATTATTAAAGATAAGAATAAAATGGATAAAGAAATTTATTCAAAGGCATTAAAAAATTATGCTAAAAGTAAAAATAAAAATATTTTAAAACTAATTAAATATGCTAAGAAAATGAATATTGAAAGTGAGGTGGTAGAATTAATGGAGGTATTATTATAGTGAATTCTGATAAATTAAATTATATTATAAAGAAAAAATCAAATGGAAATAACAATATTGCACATCATTTACATCAAATGTTCTTTTTTGAATGTGTATTAAGAAGAATAGAAGTTAGTAAATACAAAAACAATATTATATTAAAGGGCGGAGTGTTACTTTCTTCTATAATAGGTGAAGATTTAAGAACAACTAAAGATATTGATACAACTTTAAAAAGTGTACCATTAAACAAAACTAATATACAAAATATATTTAATGAAATACTAGCTATAGATATTAATGATAATGTTTTATTTAAAATTGAAAATATTAAAGATATTAGAGATGAAGATGAATATGGTGGATTTAGAATAAATGTGAAAGGTGAATTTGATAAAATTAAAACTAATTTTTTCTTAGAAGTTACTACTGGTGATATAATAACTCCTAAAGAAATTATGTATAAATATAATTCTATATTTGATTCAGATGAAATTAAAATATTAGCATACAATATTGAAACTATAATTGCAGAAAAATTTGAAAGTATAGTTAGTAAAAATATAACTACTACAAGGGCAAAGGATTTTTATGACATTTATATGTTACTAAATAGTGATGCAAATATAAAAGATATAAATTTATTGTTAGCTATTAAAAATACATTTAATAAAAGAAATACTTTATTTGATATAAGGGAGTTTAAAGAAATAATTGAAATAATAAAAGAAAGTGATAAATTAAGAAAAGTATATAACGATTATCAATTAAAATTAGAGTATACACATAATGTTTCTTTTGAAGATACTGTTGATGCCTTAGAAAAAATAGTAAATATTTTGGAAAGAATGAATGTAAGTGTGTAATTTAATTTGAATACAAAATATTTTACAACCAGCTAAAAGTATGCTATAATTTAATTGTTAACTTATGATGAAGTTATTAGTAGTATTATTAATATTTTTTAGAGAGTTAGTGGTAGGTGTAAACTAACAATATAATAATGTGAATTACAAACTTTTGAAGTTAATAGGTAACGCGTTATAGTTAAGAGTATAAATTAAGGTGGTACCACGGATTATTTCGTCCTTTAGGTATTACCTTTTTGTTTTGAAAGGGTGAAATTTATGACATTTTTTGAAGAATTAAAATGGAGAGGTATTATTAAAGATGTATCAAGTCCAGAATTAGAAAATCTTTTAAATAATGAAAGTTTAACTTTCTATTTGGGAACAGATCCAACGGCTGATAGTTTACATATTGGACATTATGCATCATTTGTAACAGCAAAGAGACTTATGTTACATGGGCATAAACCAATAATATTAGTAGGAGGAGCAACTGGTTTAATTGGAGATCCTCGTCCTACTGCTGAAAGGGAAATTATATCTAAAGAAACAGTTGAAAAAAATATTATAGGTCTAACTAAACAAGTTAAAATGCTATTAGATGAAAAGTGCGAAGTAGTTAATAATTATGACTGGACTAAAGATATTACTTTCTTAGATTTTTTAAGAGATATAGGTAAATATATAAATGTTAATTATATGCTTAATAAAGATATTATTTCTAGAAGATTAGATACTGGTATAACTTATGCTGAATTTTCTTATACATTGCTTCAAGGATATGATTTCTTACATTTATATAAAAATAAAAATTGTGTTTTACAAGCAGCAGGAAGTGACCAATGGGGTAATATTACTACTGGTATAGAACTAATAAGAAAAATCTTAGGGAAAGAAGCTTATGGATTTACTATGCCTTTAATACTTGATAAACAAGGAAAGAAGTTTGGTAAAAGTGAAGGTAATGCATTATGGCTTGATAAAGAAAAAACTAGTCCATATAAAATATATCAATATTTAATTAATAGTGATGATACTAAAGTAGAAGAATATTTAAAAGTATTTACTTTTCTAAGTAAAGAAGAGATAGAAAGTATTATGGAAGAACAACATAAAACTCCGGAATTAAGGTTGGCTCAGAAAACACTTGCTTTTGAAGTAGTAAAAGACTTGCATGGAGTAGAAGAAGCGCAGATTGCAAGACAAACTAGTATAGATATTTTTAGTGGCAAAATGAATGATGAAATGCCTACTAAAAAGGTAAGTAGTAGTGAAATAAATATATTAGATTTACTTGTAAGTACTAATTTATCTCCTTCTAAGAGTGAAGCTAGAAGATTAGTTATTCAAGGTGGTATAAAAGTTAATAATGAAAAAGTAAGTGATCCAAATGCTTTAATTAAAATAGATAATACTATTGTTAGTAAAGGTAAAAAAACAATAATAAAAGTAGTAAAAATGTAAAACTCTTAATTTAGAGTTTTCTTTTTAATTATTTTAAAGTATAATTGAATTAGGTGATAATAGTGATAGAAAAGTTAGAAAATAAATTAAAAGATATAGGTGAATTATGTAAATTAATACTTATATATTTAGGTATTCCTATGATTTTTGGAATATTTGCAAATAACAAAGTAATATCTAATCAAACATTAAGCTATTTAGCAAATATTATAATATGTATAGTATACATAATAATGTATTTTAATATGTTTAAAACTGAGTTTAAAGAGTACTTTAAAAACTTCTTTACTAATATTAAAACTAGTCTTAAATATTGGGGTATTGGTGTACTTGGAATGTATTTATCTAATTTAATTATAATATTTGGTGTATTTAATGGTAAAATGTCTACAAATGAAACATTGAATAGACAGGCTATAGTAGGTAATCCTATAATTGGTTTTATTTGTATAGTCTTAGTAGCACCTATAGTAGAAGAAATGATATTTAGATATGGTTTAAAAAAAGTAATAGGTAAAAACTTTATGTTTCCTATAATAAGTGGTCTTGTTTTTGGTAGTTTACATGTATTAATACATAAAATGACTACTCCTTTAGAATTACTTTATATAATACCTTATTCATCACTTGGACTTGCTTTTGGTTATTTATATAATAAAACAGATAATATATTTAGTACAATAGTAGCGCATGTTATGCATAATTATCTAAGTTATATGGTTATAATACTTTCTGCAAGTAGTTTATAGGTGTAGTTATGGAAAAAGAAAAAAAGAGTATTAAATCTAAATTAATAAATATTTTTATAGTATTAGTAATAATAGTAATAAGTATTTTTATGTATGCAAAGTATTATGAAACTACTAAAATTATAGTTAATGATGAAAGAATAATTAGTGAAAAACTACCAAGTAATTTTAATGGTGTTAAAGTGGTTTATTTTACTGATACATTAATTGGAAGTACTTTTAATGTAGAAGATGTTGATAATCTAGTTAGTAATATAAATTCTTATAAACCTGATATTATATTATTTGGTGGTAACTTGTTAAATAAAAATGTTAAACTAGATAAGAAAATATTAACTAGTTTAACTAAATTAGACTCTAGTCTAGGTAAGTATTTTGTAATGGGATACTTGGATAGTGAAGAAGTTAGTACATCTTTAGAAAGCATTGGTTTTAAAAAGTTAGATAATATAAGTGAATTAATATATAATGATAGTATTACTCCAATATGTTTATATGGAGTAAGCTCATATAATAATGGTAATTCTAAGTTAGATGAATTAACTAAATGTGAAGGACTTTATACTTTAGTATTTACTCATGAAGGAGATGTACTTAGTAAAATAGAAAAAAATAAATATAACCTTTTTGTAGCAGGTAATAGTTTAGGAGGAGAAATAAATATTCCTTTCTATGGAGAATTATATAAATTTGAAGGAAGTAAAAAGTATTATAAAACTATTAAAAACGATAGTATTTATATAAGTAATGGGATAGGTACTATTAAAAGTTTTTTAAGATTTAATAATTATCCTAGTTTTACTCTTTTTAGATTAAAAAGTACAGTCACAAAATAAAACTCCTCATAAAATACTTTAGAGGTGAATTTATGTATAATAATTATTATCAAAGAGGTTTTTCTTATAAGAAAGATAATAGATTTGTACCATTTGCAGGACCATTCTTATTAGGAGCACTTACTGGTGGAGTAGCCGTTGCTGCAGTAGGACCTAAACAAAATCAATACTATTATCCACCAAGACCATACTATTATCCATATTATTATTAATTTAAAGGAAGAGTTATTTTACAGGTAGTACCTTTACCTAAAATACTATCATAACTAATTTCTCCTTTATGAGAAAGAATTATCTCTTTACTCAAACTTACTCCTAAACCAGTTCCATTTTCTTTAGTAGTAAAGAAAGGAACTAAAATATTATCTAAGGTATCTTTATCCATACCTGATCCATTATCTTTAACAAAGATATATAAATAATCTTTATCTTTAAAAATTGTAGTTGATACAAGTCCCATATTATTTGGACATGCTTCAACTGCATTTTTAATTACATTAATAAGTACTTGCTTAATTCTATTATAATCTATGTTTATTTCAATATTAGCTTCTATATTAAAATTATATTTTACATTCTTAGCATTAAAAAATGGAATTAGTACTTCTTTAATATCATCCATTAAATCATTAAAAACAACATTACTAGTATTAATTTTAATCTTAGTAAATTCCATAAAATCACTAAGTAAATTAAGACTTCTATTAACTTCACTTTTAATAATCTTTATATACTTAATACTTTTTTCTTTATTATTAACATCAAACATACTTAAATATCCTTTAATTACTGCAAGAGGATTTTTAATTTCATGAGTAATTTTAAATAAATTAATTTTCATATTCTTATCTTTTTCAAATTCTTTCAAATTCATATGTAAATTTATAACATTCTTTGATTCACTTAAAAAATAATTTAGTATTTTAATTATTATTGTAAATATGATAAAAGAGTGAATATTATCTATTAAAAGCATTTTACTATAATTCATAATAGTATTTGCTATTTGAAACATTGCTACTAATATAATAGTATTATTTATGAATATATTATCATTTTTATTAGATTTAATATATTTATTAAAATTTAAATATAAAAGAAAAAACAACATAAAAGTACTAATCATATTATAATTTAAATAATTAATAGTATAATTAATAATAATTATATTTATTACAATAGAAGTAAATTTTTCTTTATATAAATAAGTTAAAATTAAAGGTATGATAATACTTACAAATCTATAATTAAATGGAATATTCTTAGTATAAAACATTGCTAAATATAAAGAACTATAAAGAATTAATTTTAAAACTATACTTCTTTTTTTTCTTTTCATATTTTGACTATATATAACAAAGTAATCATATATTAAAAGAGGAAAAGTTACCAAAATAGCACTTATTATTAATTCCATCCTTATCACCAATTTAATAATAACATAGTTGTTTGTCGAAATATGTCGAAAAATGTCGTAAAGTATCAAAAAAAGTAGAAATTAATTCTACCTTAAATCTTTGATATATTTTTTTAGTTGTTTACTATTAGGGCCAATAATAATTTTTAATTCATTATCAATTTCAACAATTCCTTTAGCACCTAATTTTTCAATACCATCTTTATTAACAATAGAAGTATCTTTAACTTTAACATTAAGTCTACTCATATTGCTTTCTACATTAATTATATTATTCTTTCCACCAAGATACTCGATTAACTTATTTATTTTAATAGTAAAATCTTTTTTATTAATTCTAATAACTATAATAGATATCAGAAATAGAATAGCAAATATAATTAAATATTCAATATACAATATATCCATAAAATCTCTCCTAATAGAATTATACTATATTTAAAAGAAAAAATAAATAAATCCTGTATGAGGGGGTTTAATTTGGGTAGTAATACGTATGAGATGTTTTTTTTACTTATTGATCAGACTCATGGTTTTTG
>ERZ1023963.147-NODE-147-length-20953-cov-8.468753_pt1 | contig 20953 bp, 20 predicted proteins | sample MGYA00380427_ERZ1023963 | MGnify/ENA primary metagenome ERZ1023963 (study PRJEB33179, sample SAMN07449061) | human gut metagenome | biome: Human-gut; feature: Human associated habitat; material: Faeces | host: Homo sapiens | place: India:Kasaragod | collected... | reverse complement strand
AAGTGAAAACGGAAGGCGCTAAAAAATGACAGCCGCCGGTGAAGCAGCCGGTGATATGCCCCTCACCGGACATCTGGCGGAACTTCGAAAACGGATCCTCTATTCACTGGCGGCCGTGCTGGCCGGTACAGTGATCTGCCTTTTCTTCATTCAAAATCTCATTTCCCTTCTTACAGCACCGGCGGGCCATCTTTACTTTGCCCGGCCGGCGGAGGTCTTTGTCATTTATATGAAGACGGCAGTAATCGCCGGTTTCATCCTGGCGTCGCCGGTGGTTTTCTTCCAGTTCTGGCGTTTTATCCTGCCGGCCATGGCGGACAGGGAACGGACCTGGACCGTTCTTTTCGTTCCTCTCTCGGTGGCACTTTTCCTTGGGGGCATTGGATTTTCCTATTTCCTTGTCATGCCCCAAAGTCTCCATTTCCTCATGGCCTTCGGCGGGGAGAATTTCACGCCTCTTCTTTCCATGGAAAGCTATCTGGAGTTTGTGCTCCTCATGATTCTTCCTTTCGGAGTCATCTTTAATATGCCCCTTCTTATGACCGCCCTTTCCCTGGCGGGGCTGGTACAGGGAAAGACACTGAAAAAAGGAAGAAAATTTATCATCCTTGGCTCTTTCATTCTGGCCGCCGTGATAACGCCCACTCCAGATATTCTCACCCAGTCTCTCCTGGCTCTGCCGGCTATTGGCCTTTATGAGATTTCTCTTCATTTCATTGGCCTGCTGGAGAAGGCAAAGAACCGCAGATTGTAAAACCCTGCACCCTGCTTTTCTCCATCAAAGGAAAAGGCCGCCTTTTAAGGCGGTTTTTTCTTTGGCATCATGGGATTTTAGACAGAGGGTTTTGGGATATGATCTAATCAAAATAGAATAGTGTATGAAAATCAAGGCAAGGATAAAGCGGTGAGAACCATGTGGAAGGAAAAAGGACAGAACATTATTGAATATGCCCTCATGCTGGCACTGGTGGTAGGCATCGGAAGCTTTATCTACACCCAGGGGTATGGGGACAACATTTCCGCCGTTTTCAACCATGCAGGAAACCTGTTGGAAGAGGTGAATAAAACCCAGGAAGAGGCGAAAAAGGAAGCGGAGAAAGCAGCGGCCAGAGAAGCAGACCGGAATTATGCGGATTCCCTGGGAGACCTGCTGAAGAAGGCAGTTAGTAATGGAACAATCACAATGGGTAATGGAAGTTCTGTCTCTATTTTTGTCCAGAATCAGCCAAATCCCAAGTATAAGAATTGGCACATGAATGGAGCCAGCACTGGCAGTGACGTGAAGGTTAATGGGAAAAACTATATAAATGGGAGATTTGTTAATATGCTGGAAGTTGTGGGCGATGATTACAGCAATGCAGAAGTAAAGCAGGATGGCGTTTACTGGTACGGCGTGCAGATTAAAGAGGATTCCACCGGTAACAGCTATACCCTCTCCTACATGGACAGCAATATAGACAGTTATAAAAATAATTATTCCGGTTTTGATATAAATCAGGCCAATGCGCCCTATAAAACAGAAACCTGGCCTCCGACTCCCTGAAGGACGGAGACATGCAAAAAGGGCTTAGAAGAAATGGATGGTATTTCTTCTAAGCCCTTTTGACTGTTTGCAGGAGAAAGGCGGAAGGGGAAGCATGGAACCCTGTCTATACCCAGAGCCGGAGGGGCAGCGTCAAAGTCCCTGAACCCCTTCGAAGCCGGAGGACGCGGCTTCATTTTTCCTCATACAGGGGATTCACCAGGCGGATGATCCAGGTTTCGCCTCCCGTGAATTTACTGTTGTATTTTCTGGCCGTATCTTCATAGCGCTTTTTCAAGTCCCTGACCGTTTCTTCCAAAGAGGTTATGGTTTTGACGGCAGTGTCGGAACGCATGTCTTTGCCGCACACCGGGCAGAGGGGCGGATGGATGAAGCTGCGGTTCACTCTGGATTTGCAGTGGGGGCAGGATACGAAGGAAGCAGTGAATTTCTTCTCGTTCTGTTCCTTTGTATAGGTTGACAGCTTTTCTTCTTTTTCCCGGAGCCTTTTTTCCAGGGATACCATTTTAGGGGAAGGGGTGATGCCGATTTTATATTTCACCGCATAGGAGGTGGGGATGGACTTCAGGTATTCCAGCGCCTGGGTGCGGGTATTGCAGACCTTTTCCTTGAAGAAGAGGCCCTTGAATACTTTATTGGCTTCCCTTTTGCCGAAGCCTTCTTTGAGCATATCTTCTTTCATGGTATCCTTCATCCACTGGGAAGGCTTTGTGAGGTCAAACTCCCAGATTTTTTCCTTCCAGGCGTGGGCAGCCGCTTCTTCTGCAGGGCGGAGGGGCTGGGCGGTCTTTGTATTCTCAGTTCCTTTCGGGGTCATATCAGTTTGGGAAAAGAGGCTGCCTTCTTCCATTTCTGCTTTCCTTTTCATTGATGTCTCCTTATGTTCATTTTATTTTCGTGAATTTTTGTTCTTATACACTATAAACCATATGGTTCCATTCATCAACTGTTGAAGACAGGCATAAAAAAATCCGTGAAGAAATCATTCATCATTTCTTCACGGATTTTTTATTTCCGCTCCACCTTTACCTGGGCGGAGACGAGAAGAGTAAAGATGCCGGTGCCGCCGATGATATTGCCAAGGCCGGTGGGAATCAGGAATCGGAAGAAATAGTCGTAAACCGAAGAATCACCCATGAGCACTGCATAGGCTGCTTCTCCGGAGCCTACCACCACATGGGCGAAGCCGCCGATGGCGATGAAGTAGGTGAAGGTGAAGATGGTGAAGAAGGAAAAGCCCCGGGACATGGGAATCATCCAGACCACTGCGGCAATGAGCATGCCGGCGGGAATCCCTTTGAAAATGTTCTCCAGGGGAGTGGGCGTCCTGATGAGGGGGGCGGGGCAGAGAAGGAAGGATTTGATTTCCTGCCATGCAACACAGGAGGAGGTCATGAAGAGGGCAGAAAGCAGGGTACCGGCCATATTGGAAAGAAGGACGATGGCCCATAGCCGCCCTATACGAAGGAGAGTTTTCCAGGAGGGGCTTTCAAAGAAGGGAATCACGGTGGTAATGGTATTTTCCGTGAAAAGCTGAAGCCTTCCCAGAATGACGATAAGAAAGCCCGTGGTGTATCCTATGCCGCTGATGGCGTCGGCCCAGGGGCTATGGCCGGCATACATGGAGAGGACGGCGCGGAAATAAAAGGAGAAGGAAATCATAAGTCCTGCAGCCAGGGCAGAAAAGATGAGGGGCACCGTGGCCCGGTCCAGTTCCTTTTCCCCATCATGACGGATGATTTCAAAAATCAGGGAGGAGGACAGTTTCTCGTATTCCTCGACAATGACTTTGGTTTTGGACTGTTTTACTTCTTCCTCAAAACGGGAATCAGCGGTTTCTTTCATAGGGGCTCCTTTGGCGAATAAAAAAGGGCTGTGAAAAGAAGAGTCTTTTTCACAGTCCCATGGATTTATCTTTCCGGCGGAAGGCCGGCGTATTCTCTGGCGAAGTCGGAGAAGTTGTCGATGATGTATTTCTTCAGCATTTCTGCCGGCGGCGAAAGCTTCTCGCCTTTCTTCCAGGACAGGCTGATGTAGCGCTGGCAGTTCGGAGAGGCAATAGGCACCAGGGCCACATGGTCTCCGCCTACGCCATGCCAGGTAATGCGGGGCGCAAAGGATACGCCCAGGCCTGCGCGGATAAATTCACGCACGGTCATGGGGCTGTCGCTTTCCAGCACCACATGGGGGACGAAACCGGCCATGCGGCAGTAGAAATCGGTGATGGTTCGAAGGCTGGCTCCGGCTTCCAGGGAAATAAAGCCGGCTTTTTCAAATTCATCCAGGTTGACTGAAGATTTCCGGGCATGGGGATCCGTGTCCGGCATGGCCAGCATAATGTCTTCTTTCAACAGGGTGACGGAGTGATCATTTTCAATGGGATTGATGGAGGAGGACAGGAAAAGGTCCACATGATTCTGGCTCTGCTGCCCCGGTTTGCTGCGCTGCTGCAGGATTTCAAAGAGGCTATCAGGATGTTCCTGGCGCCAGCGGGTAAGGAAGGCAGGAATAATCATGGTAGCGGCAAAACCGGAAATGGGGACAGTTAGTTTCTGGGCTTCCTTGGTATCTGCCAGTTCTTTCTGGGCGCCATGAAGCTCCTGCATGATGCGGTTTGTGTGGCGGAGAAGAATTTCGCCGTATTTGGTGAGTACGATGTTGCGGCCGCTTCTGGAGAAAAGCGGTACGCCCAGCTCCGTTTCCAGCACTTTGATGGTGTGGGACAGAGAAGGCTGGGAAATATGAAGGGCTTCAGCCGCCCGGGTCAGGTGCTGGAGCTCAGCTGTTTTCTGGAAATAGCTCAAAGCGAGGAGCGTTAATTTCATAATATCCCCCTCAATTCCAATGGTGGAGTTCGAATTAAAAACAATAGTTTCTTTTATTTAATTATACACTTCACTCTATCAATAATCAATGAATATAAAATATCATGCATTGTAATTTAGAAATTCCGGTAAACGATTCATTTTTGCAAAATCCGCGGAAAACATAGAAAACAGGGAGGATTGGAAAAGAACCGGAGAGAAATGGAAACAGGAAAGGGCATTTATAAAAAAATTTTATAGAATCATCTAAGGGAGGGCTGATTCAATCATTGATTTGTTTTATTCCTGAAATGGTATACAATGCGGGAACCGGGGAACCGCAGGAGCTGTTTAATCCCCCGGTCACCCGGCAGGGCATGATTTCCTGCGAAAACAGACTTCAGGACCTCTGCGATTTGCGGCGGCTTCTATCATTGGATGGCGTTTTCATTTTTTCATTGACAGAAGGGGCAGATGGTGTGAAAATGTACTATATACATTGAAGCAAAGGAGAAAAACAAATGGAATTTTTTATTGATACTGCTGATGTAGAGGCCATTCGCAAGGCCAATGATATGGGATTTATTTCCGGTGTAACCACCAATCCTTCCCTGATTGCCAAGGAAGGGAAGGATTTCCATGCCACCATTAAGGAAATCGCATCCATTGTGGACGGCCCCATTTCCGCTGAAGTACTGGCTGACGATGCAGAAGGCATGATTGAAGAAGGCAAAGTCCTGGCCGGACTGGATCCTCACGTGGTAGTGAAGATTCCGATGACCCCGGAAGGCATGAAAGCAGTCAAGGGTCTGAAAAAACTGGGAATCCGCACCAATGTGACCCTGGTATTCTCTGCCAACCAGGCACTGCTCGCAGCCCGTGCAGGCGCTTCCTATGTAAGCCCCTTCGTAGGCCGTATCGATGATATCGGCTGGGATGGCATCGAACTGATCCAGACCATTTCTGAAATCTTTGAACTCCATGGCATTGAAACAAAGATTATTGCCGCTTCCATCAGAAAGCCCCAGCATATTATGCAGTGTGCCTTGGCCGGCGCTGATATTGCCACCGTTCCTTTCCAGGTGCTCATGGATGCCATGAAACATCCGCTCACCGATAACGGCATTGCCCGGTTCAAAGCAGACTGGGCCAAAGCCAATATGAAATAAAAGTAAGTCAGGTCAAAAGGGCTGTGAAGAAATGATTCCCATTTTTTCACAGCCCTTTTTTAGATTTCTTGGCAGTCATCATTTTAAGTAAACATTTCATTTTTGAAGGGGCCCTACTATAATGAATATATAAAATTCGTAATATGACGGTCTGCTGCAGAGGAAGACAGGCCGCAGGGGGTAAAATGAGACATATTGATTTCACATCAGGCCCGGTGGGAAGGAAAATCCTGCTCTTTTCCCTGCCTCTCATGGTGGGGAATGTATTCCAGCAGCTTTACAATGTGGTGGATACGCTGGTGGTGGGAAAATTCTTAGGAGAAGCGCCACTGGCGGCGGTAGGGAGCGCCTATACCCTCATGATTTTCCTCACTTCCATACTGATTGGTTTTACCATGGGGGCGGGCGTTTATTTTTCCCTCTGCTTCGGCAGGAAAAATTTTGACCGCATGAAACAGGCTGTTTTTATTTCCTTCCTGTCCATCGGTCTTCTGACGGTCATCATGAACGGTGCTGCTTACCTCCTTCTGGACGAGCTCATTTCCTTCATGCAGGTGCCTTTCGAGGTCATTCCCTATATCCGGGACTATTTATGGTGGATATTGGCAGGGCTTTTGGCGGTGTTTCTCTATAATTTCGGTGCCGCACTCCTGAGGGCCGTGGGAGATTCCGTGACGCCCCTTCTCTTTCTCATTCTCTCTTCGCTCATGAATGTGGCGCTGGACATTCTTTTCGTGGTGTATCTGGATTTCGGCGTAAGTGGTGCTGCAGAGGCCACCGTGATTTCCCAGTATGCCTCCGGCGCAGGTATCTTTATTTACTGCCTGTTTCGGCGGGAGTTCCATATTTCAGGGAAAGACAGGGTCTGGAGCCGTGAAATTTTCTGGGACATGTCAAAGCTATCCCTTCTGACCAGCCTCCAGCAGAGCATTATGAATTTTGGCATTCTTCTGGTGCAGGGGCTGGTGAACAGCTTTGGCACCACTGTGATGGCAGCCTTTGCGGCAGGCGTGAAAATTGATACCATTGCCTATTCGCCGCTCCAGGACTTCGGCAACGCTTTTTCCACCTATGCGGCCCAGAACTGGGGCGCAGGAAACAAAGCACGTATCCGGCAGGGCGTGATTACAGCAGGAAAGATGATTTTCCTTTTCTCCATCCTTGCCAGCTGCCTGGTATCCCTCCTGGCGCCAACACTTATGGGCTTCTTCGTACCGGAAACGGCAGCAGAGGTGATTGCAGTGGGGGCGCACTACCTTCGCATCGAAGGCAGCTGCTATCTGGGCATCGGCATCCTTTTCATGCTCTACGGCTTCTACCGCGCCATCAAACGGGCCGAAATGAGTGTCATCCTTACCATCCTCTCCCTGGGCACCCGGGTGGTGCTGGCCTACTTTCTTTCCTCTTTCCCGGAAATCGGTGTTACCGGTACCTGGCTCTCCATCCCCATCGGCTGGGCGCTGGCAGATATGTATGGTATCATAAAGGGGTACAAATTAATGGGCTGGCGCTGACAGACCGGGAAATCACCAGCGGCGCGTATCAAACCCTTGAGATCGAGGGACCTGGCGCCTTCTACACATTCCAAGCCTTCAGAACCCGGCGGCAAAGTCGTGTTATATTTCCAAGGAGGAATCCTATGAAAAAGAAAATCATTTCTGCCATGACGAAGAAGGAACGCATCCAGGCGGCCATCCGCGGCGAGGAAGTGGACCGGGTGCCCTATTCCCTGTGGACCCATCTGCCTGTGATTGACCTGGATCCTGTGAGCAATGCCGAGCATACCTACGATTTCTATAAAAAATATGATGTGGATATTTTGAAAACCATGAATAACGGCATGTACAGCGTCGAGGATTTCGGAGCCAAAACTGATTTCAGCGATGTACCCAAAGGCGGCGTGGCCCGGATTACAGAGACGCCGGTGAAGGAACCGGAGGACTGGCTCAGGCTCAAGCCGGTATCCGTGAATGAAGGGGCCCTGGCCAGGGAGCAGAAGTATCTGAAGCTTCTCCTGAATCAAACAAAGGGAGAAGTGCCCGTCGTATTTACGGTGTTCAGCCCCCTCACCACGGCCAATAAACTCTGTCCTTCCATGATGGACCATATCCGGCAGGGCCATGGAGACAAGGTGAAGGAAGCGCTGAAGGTGATTACAGAAACCACCTGCGCCCTGGTGCAGCGGGTCATCGAACTGGGGGCTGACGGTATCTTTTTTGCCACCCAGCTTTCATCCTATAATCTCACAGAAGAATCCTTCTATCGGGAATATGGCATGCCCTACGATTTGGCAGTGCTCTCTGCTTCTTCCGGCTGGTGCAATGTGCTTCATGCCCATGGCAAAAACATCATGTTCCCTCTCCTTCGCAAATATCCGGTGCAGGTTTTCAACTGGCATGCTTTCGAATCGCTGCCGGAAATTGCAGAAGCCCAGCTTCTGACAGGAAAGTGCATCATGGCAGGCCTGGAGCGGATGGATATTACAGAACATCATAAAAATGAAATCGAGCGGGAAATCTACGAAACCCTGAAACAGACAGGCGGCAGGAAAGTCATTCTTTCCCCGGGCTGCGTCATCCGCTATCCCCTGGATGAAGACATGCTCTCCTTCGTGAGAAGGGCAAAGGAAGAGATAGAGAAAAAGATGGGATTGTGAGATGGTGTGCTGGTGACAGGGGAAGATTTGCTGCTGGCTGTCAGCTATCCGCTGTCTGCTTTACGCAGGCTGTTGGACGGCGGGAAAGCAGACAGCGCCTTGCCACCTTCAGCCTGAAAAGCTCCTGCGCCCTGAGCGAAGTGATGCATAAAATAGTGCCTCATTTCTCCTTGGGGGACACAACCTGCCTCTCCCGGCAGGCCATAACATTCCGCTGGCGGAGCGGGCGAAGACTCCCCTCTGAACCCTCTAAGCCTTATGAATTCTTAATATTTCCTGCCACAATGCCTGCTCCGATAAGGAAGATGCCTGCCCACTGGATGGGGGTGATGGATTCACCCAGCACCAGAAGGGCCATGACGAGGGCCACCGGAAGCTCCGATGCGGCCAGCACGGAGCCAAGACCGGGACCTACATGGGGCATGCCCCAGGCCAGAAGAAAGGGCGGCAGGGCTACGCCGAAAATACCAAGGAGGAAGCCATAGGGGAGGAGCAGGGGCCAGGAGGAAAAATCAAAAAGAAAGACCGGCGGAAGGAGAAGAAAAGTCAGCAGAGTATCACCGGTGGACATGAGAGCTCCCTTCAGGGCAGGGGCCACGCCTTTCCCCAGAAGGGAACTGGCGCACATCATGGCGGTGTAGGAAAGGGCGGAAAGAAGGCCCCATCCCATGCCGGAGGAAAAGGAAAAGTCGGCGCCTTCATCCAGAAGACCGGCTGAGAGCAGGGTGCCTGTGAGGCAGAGGATGATGGAAAGGAGCTGCTTCTTTCCCGGCAGCTTTTTAAAAATCAAAGATTCCGCTGCCGTACCCATCCAGATAGACTGGAATAGGAAAACCACTGCCAGGGAGGCAGAGAGACTTTCCAGGGAATGGTAGTAGAAAATGGTGGTGAGCGCCATGGGAATGCCAATGGCTGCAAGGGACAGAATCTGGAAGAAAGAAGGAATCCGTCTTACGGTAAGTATGGCGGAAAGCCATAGAAAGAGCATGCCGAAAAGACACTGCATACCGCTCACATCGGCGAGAGTGAGGCCAGCGGCATAGGCGGTTTTTACAAAGGTGGAAAGAATGCCGTAGCAGGCGCCGGCGGAAAATACGATAAATGCATAGAATCCTTTATGCATGATTTCCTCCAAAAGAAAAGCACAGTGCAGCATGCACTGTGCGGCGAAAACAGAAAATTCTGAAAAAATCCACAACCATGACGGTTTTATTGTCTGCAGTCTATCATATGGGAAGGGAAAAGGCAAGACCATGATGATAGATGGCAGACCTTGAAAAAAGCAGATGATTATTCAGCTTCCAGGGAGTCAAGGAAAGTGCTCATGGCCTGGAGGCCTTTTTTTAATGTGTCCCTGTCGGCGGCATAGCCGATACGCATGGAGTGGGGTTCATCGAAGCAGTCCCCCGGGGTTACGAAGGTGCCGCAGCTGCCATACATGCGGCGGCAGAGGGTATAGGAATCTATGGGAAAATCATAATACACCAGTGCGGTGGTACCGGCTTTGGGCTTCACATAGGAAAGGCGGGGTTCTTTTTGAATCCAGTGATCCAGGATATCCAGATTTTCCCGGATGTTTTTTTTATTTCTTTCCAGAATCTGATTTTTGGAAGCCAGGGCCAGCGCGGCAATGGTATCGTCTATCATGCCGCAGCTGATGAGGTTGTAGTCACGATGGGACCAGAACTGCTTTAAGGCATCTTTATCATGGGTGGCAATCCATCCCAGACGGACGCCGGCCAGAGAAAACACTTTGGACATGGAAGAAGTGGAAATGCCTTTTTCGTACATGTCCACAATGGACGGCTGCCATTCGTCATCCTGGGTGAGATGGCGGTATACTTCATCTACCAGAAGGTAGGCGTCAGATTTTTTGGCAATGTCCACCACTTTCTTCAGAATTTCGGGAGACATCAGGGCGCCGGTGGGGTTGTTCGGATTATTGAGGCAGATCATCTTCACACCGCCCCGGGCCATTTCTTCCAGTTCCTCCAGGTCCGGGAGATAGCTGTTTTCTTTTTTCAAATGCAGGATTTCCACCTTTGCTCCCAGGGAGGCAGGAATGGAGTAGAGCTGCTGGTAAGAGGGCATGATGGAAATGACCTTGTCTCCCGGATTGATAAGGGAATAAAAAACATGGTGGTTAGCCCCGGAAGCACCATGGGCAGGAACGATTTCATCGGGCCTGATGGTGTGGTACAGGGCAGCAATGCCTTCCTTCAAATCAGGAGAACCTTCTATATAGCCATAGGTGAGACGGCGGGCACAGAGCTTGTTAAGGAATGATTCCTTATGGGTTCCCGACAGTTCAAAAAGTTCGTCCAGTGAAATGGAATCCACGCAGGTCTCGGCAATATTGTACCGGGCACCTGTTTCATAGGCATTCATCCATTCTTCGACAGCAAAGGGTTTAATGTTCATGATATAACCTCCTTAAAAAAAGAGGATTTATTCCTGCCTTTCAATGGCTTTCGCCATATTACCTGCAGCAGGAATAAACCCTCTTGGCTCCCTATCCGGTGACAGGGAAGAGTTTCTTATGAAATTACACATATAATAATACATGGGGAAAAAGATTCTGTCAATGGATGGAAAGGTTTCTGCTTTCTTACAGAATGGCAGACTTGCCATCCCACGGTCAGACCAAAAAGGAGCGGTGAAGAAATGATTTACATTCTTTCACCGCTCCTTTTATTTATTTTTTTATTTCTTGTCAATAGGCGGATAGGTGGAAACTTCCGGCGTCGGCGCATAGCGGAGACGGGAGGAAATGAGGGCATAAATGACGAGGCCCATGGCAGCTACGAAAGCGCCTTCCAGAATGACGGTCCAGCCGCAGCCGTATACAGCGTAGCAGCTGTAGATACCACCTACAATGGCTGCTGCATTGGCCAGCTTTGCCTTGTCATGGGAAATGCCTTCGGCTTTCTGCAGATCCGATACGGCACCCATGGCGAGAAGGTAGGGGATAAGGTTAATCATGACAGCCAGGTTAATGAGCACATTGAACTGCTTTAAGAGAGTGGGGCTCATGGTGGAGAGGGTCATGATAACCTGGATGGCCACCAGGGATCCGATAGCCACATAGGGGGAACGGAAACGGTTGACCTTGGACAGGAATTTCGGGAAAAGCCCGATGGAGGAAGCTTCTCTTGCTACTTCGGAAACGGTGAACTGCCAGGCAGTGAGGGACACGAAGCAGGAGCATACCAGCATGCAGGAAATAATATATCCTGCTTTTTCTCCGAACATGGTGGCATAAGCCAGTCCGAAGGGAGCTCCGGAAGCCATCAGTTCCTTGTAAGGCACCAGGCCGCCGATGATAGCAGTAGAAGTGGTGTAGCAGGCACCTGCCAGAAGAGTACCGGCCAGTACGGCAATGGGCACATTCTTTTCCGGATTCTCCACGGTGTCGGAGTTAGCGCAGGCAGTTTCCAGTCCCAGGAAGGCCCAGATGATGACGGCAATGGAGTCTTTCATGATATCGTAGAATGGCAGGTTTCCGGGGTTCCAGGCTTCGCTATAGATACCGGTATCAAAGAAGAAGAAGCCGCAAAGGAGAAGGCCTACCACTGGAGATACGACACAAAAAACGCCGAGGGAAGTGAATTTGCCGAATTTCTTGGGGCCCACCAGACTGATGGTGGCTGCCAGGATGAGGACACCGATGGTGGCCATGCACACTTCCACAGGGGAAAGGGTGAGGCCGAACACGTAGGAGCCGTAGCTGACGACGCCGCTGGCGATGGCTGCATTGGCGATGATTAATGAAATGGTGTAGCAGAAATTGGAAAGGAAATTTCCCGCTCTGCCGAAACGGTACTCCGCATAGCCGCCCATGCCGCCTACCTTGGAGGTATGCATGCCGCAGCGGGCAAAGGCATAAGCCAGAATCGTGGCTCCGATGGAGGCCAGAATCCACGCGAAAATTGAAGCTGTCCCGATTTCTGCCAGTGTGGCCGGCAGAAGGATAATACCGGAACCCATCATGTTGATGGCTGTTACTGTTGTGAGCTGTACCACTCCCATTTTTTTGCTCTTAGACAAGGTTGTTCCCTTCTTTCTTAATCCAAATCGCATGAAGCGTATTGGGGGAAAAATATTGTCCCGGAATAAACCGGATGATGCAGTCATGAAAATCATCAAGGCATGCACGAGCCCCATTTGCTTTCTATAAAGGTGAAAGAAACAGGGCATAAAGAAAACCATCCGTTATTTTTTAACGGTTCGCTGCTCAACTGCTCTCGGGGCAGGGCGCGATGAATTTTTATTTACTGCAATATACCATAAATGAAATCATATGACAAGACTTTTTTACAATTTTTTTTGTAAAATTTTTTCTATGAACTCATATGGACTTTTGAGAACTTTTGAGGAAATAGAAGAAAAATAGCAAAAAATGCTTGCCATCATGGTTTGGCATGGATTGGAATGATACATCATGATGTATTGTGAAATTTCATGGTAAAAATGAACAAAACCCCGGAAGGGCGTCATGGTGGGCATTCCGGGGAATTCCTCGATTTGGCGGGGATGAATATCCTGCATAAAATTGAAACCAATATGGATAAAAATACAATTTTGCAAAATGGGCGTAAATTTCTATTAGCCCTGTGCCGCCTGAAACAGCCCAAAATTGCCACATATAACCTCACAGGGGAAATTTCTGAATTTTAATTGAGAAAACAAGCAAAATAATGAGAATAATATATTTTTTATTGAGTCAATTAGAAAAAACTATTATAGGAAAAAAGAGGGAAAAATCACTTCTTCCTGAGGAGAAAGAAGGACCGTTTTGATGGACACGGTTTTGGCAGAGCAGGGGAGATGGAGAGAAAAGTTTTCTGTCAAACGCCATCCAAAGAAAGGCATGTTGGGGAAATGGGAAACAATACGTAAATTGTTTGACTACACCCTTCATTTTGCTATATACTATGAAATATGCCCTGTTTAGGATTCCCCTATGATATCTATATAAGGTATAAGTATTAAAGAAAAGAGGCAGATTGTTATGGCAGAAATGCAGCGTACTCTGGTCACCAGAGAAGGCCTTGAAAAGATGCAGAAGGAACTGGATGAACTCCGTTCCACAAAACGTGCGGAAATTGCACAGCGCCTGAAGGCAGCCATCGCAATGGGCGACCTTTCCGAAAACTCCGAATATGATGAAGCGAAGAACGCCCAGGCTTTCCTGGAAGGCCGTATCCTCCAGCTGGAACAGCAGATCCGCACCGCCCAGGTCATTGAAAAGGTGGCCAAGGACCGTGTAGATGTTGGTTCTACCGTACTCATCGAAGATATGGAAGAACATCTTCAGGAAAAGGTGACCATTGTAGGTTCCACCGAATCCAATCCCTTTGAAGGCCGTATTTCCAACGAATCCCCGGTAGGACGTGCCCTGATGGGAGCCAAGGCCGGCGATACGGTGGAAGCAGAAGCGCCTAACGGCGTTTTGAAATACAAAGTCATTTCTATTGAAGAATAATATGACTGGTAGGAAATGAGGTTAAGGAATGACAGAAAATAAAAACCAGAATACACAGCACAGCGGTCCGAAACTGAATGACCAGATGATCATCCGCCGCGAAAAGCTGGATAAAATCCGTGCACTGGGCGTAGAACCCTACGGACAGAAATTTGAATGGGACCACCATGCTGCCGATATCCGCAAAGAAGCGGAACAGCTGGAAAAGGATGAGACCCATGTCCGCATTGCCGGCAGAATCATGATCCGCCGCGGCCAGGGTAAGACAGCCTTCTGCGTGCTTCGTGACCAGACCGGTGACATCCAGGTTTATTTCAAGAGAGATGAGCTTCCTGAAAATGAATGGGCCCTTTTCAAGCTGGTGGATATCGGTGATATCCTTGGCATTGAAGGCACCGTCTTCACTACCCATACCGGCGAATTGACCGTGCGGGTTCTCCATTTCACCATGCTCTCCAAGTCCCTGCGCCCGCTGCCTGAAAAATGGCATGGCCTCACAGACAAGGAACAGCGCTACCGCCAGAGATATCTAGACCTCATCATGAATCCGGAAGTTCGGGAAACCTTCGTGAAGAGAGCTGCCATGATGTCTGCTATTCGCAAATGGTACACAGACCACGGCTTCCTGGAAGTGGAAACCCCGGTGCTGCAGCCTCTCTATGGCGGCGCCAATGCAAAACCCTTCACTACCCATTTCAATGCCCTGGATATGACCATGTACCTGCGCATTGCTCCGGAACTGTACCTGAAGAGACTTCTGGTAGGCGGCTATGAACGGATTTTTGAAATTACCAGAAACTTCCGGAATGAAGGCATGGACACCCGTCATAATCCGGAATTTACTGCCATCGAAACTTACCAGGCCTATGGTGATATCGAAGATGTCATTAACCAGACAGAACAGATCGTGGCTGCCTGCGCTATGGCTTCCTACGGTTCCATGAAATTCACCTATGAAGATACGGAAATCGACGTCACTCCGCCATGGCCGCGGCTTACCATGGCTGAAGCTGTGAAAAAATACACCGGCGAAGACTTTGATGCCTGCCAGACCATTGAAGACGCCAGAGCCATTGCAGACAAGCTCCATGTAGAATACGGCGAATACGACGGCTTCGGCAAGATTCTTTCCGAATGTTTTGATGCCTATGTGGAAGAACACCTGATTCAGCCGGTGCATATCACAAAGCATCCGATCGAAGTATCTCCTCTCTCCAAACTGGACCCGAAAGATCCGCGCTACACCATCCGTTTCGAATCCTACATTTACGGCCGCGAACTGGCAAATGGCTTCTCCGAATTAAATGATCCCATTGACCAGAGAAAACGGTTCGAACTGCAGGTGGAAGAAAGAAAGCACGGCGACGACGAAGCGCATCCGATTGATGAAGATTTCCTGACCGCTCTGGAATACGGCATGCCTCCTACAGGCGGACTGGGCATCGGCCTCGACCGTCTCTTCATGCTTATGACCAACTCCGCTTCTATCCGCGACGTCCTCCTCTTCCCGGCCATGAAACCGGAAACAGCACTGGAAAAGAAGACGGCCCAGGAAGCTGAAAGACTGGCCAAAGAAGCAGACGATGAACCTATCGACTTCTCCAAAGTAGAAATCGAACCGCTCTTCAAGGACTATGTGGATTTTGATACCTTCAGCAAGTCTGATTTCCGCGCTGTCAAAGTCAAGGCCTGCGAAGCAGTGCCCAAGAGCAAGAAGCTCCTGAAGTTCACTCTGGACGACGGCACAGGAGAAGACCGCATCATTCTCTCCGGCATTCATGCCTACTATGAACCGGAAGAACTGGTAGGAAAGACGCTGATTGCCATCGTAAACCTTCCGCCAAGGAAGATGATGGGCATTAACTCCTGCGGCATGCTTCTCTCTGCCATTCATAAAGAAGAAGGGGAAGAAAAGCTTCACCTCCTCATGGTAGACCGTCATATCCCTGCCGGTGCCAAACTTTATTAATCCATGAAGTAACTAATCAAAAAGCTGCCTTAGGGGGCAGCTTTTTTGATTGCAATTTTTGATTGGAGTGATATACTGTATCCAATTTATAAGTTAGCAGAGTAAGTACAGGTGCGCGGGAAAAGGCTGGTCCTTTTCCTCCAGTGCCGGATGAACGGGGAGTTGTCATCCGGACGAAAAGCAGAAGCTTGCGGTGCCTGTGCTGCATCCCGCTGCTGCATGGAGACCCCTTTCCATGCAGCTCTGCATGAAGGAGGTCTTTTTATAATGCATAAAAATAGAGAAAAGGAAATGGTGGTTCTGGGAATTCTTACGGCACTGGCAGTGCTTCTGTCCTATGTCTTTGCCATACAGACACCCTTTGTGAGGATTACCTTCGGTTTCCTGCCCCTGGCCCTGGCAGGGGCCCTCTATGGGCCATGGAAAGCGGGGCTGGTGGGGGCGCTGGATAATCTGATCGGCACGGCTCTTGTGGGGACAAGCATATTTTTCCCCGGCTTTACCCTGTCCGATTTCCTTACAGGCTTCATTTTCGGCTATTTCTTCTACAGAAAGAAAATCACCTTTCCCTATGTGTGTATTCCGTTCCTTGTCATTATGGTCTTGATCCACCTGGGGCTTAATACCCTGTGGCTGGTACTTTACTATGACAAGGCGGCCTCTGCCATTTTTCTGGGACGACTGATCAAGAACCTGATCTGTTTCCCTATGGAAGTGGGCCTTTTCCTGCTGATATATAAGAAGGCCTATGGGCGGATATCCCTCCTGGCTTTGGGCAGATAGATCATGGGAAATCAGCGGTCAGGCCGGCGGCCATTAAAAAAGCTGTGGAAACAGGATTTTTCTGTTTCCACAGCTTTTTTACATTTTTGGTGAGGAAAATCAGCGGTCGGAGCCGTCTTTTTCTTTCCGGATGACGTCGTGGGCGCCGCCTTCTACGATGGAGGTAGCGGATACGAGGGTGAGTTTTGCTTTCTTCTGCAGTTCCGGAATGGTGATGGCGCCGCAGTTGCACATGGTGGCTTTAATCTTGGCACAGGTCTTTTCTACATTTTCCTTCAGCGGGCCTGCATAGGGAACGTAGGAATCCACCCCTTCTTCAAAGGCCAGCTTCTTGGAACCGTCCAGATCGTAGCGGCCCCAGTTTCTTGCGCGGTTGGAACCTTCGCCCCAGTATTCCTTGACCACCGTGCCGCCTACGGTTCTCTTCTGTGTGGGGGAATCGTCGAAACGGGCGAAATATCTGCCCAGCATGACGAAGTCAGCGCCCATGGCCAGGGCCAGGGTGATGTGGTGGTCGTAAACGATGCCGCCGTCGGAGCATACCGGTACGTAAATGCCTGTTTCCTTGTAGTATTCATCTCTGGCCTGGCATACTTCGATGAGAGCGGTAGCCTGGCCGCGGCCGATGCCCTTTGTTTCACGGGTGATGCAGATGGAACCGCCGCAGATGCCTACTTTTACGAAGTCAGCGCCTGCTTTGGCCAGGAAGAGGAAGCCGTCGCGGTCAACCACGTTGCCGGCACCTACTCTGACCTTGCCGTTGTATTTTTCATGAATCCAGTTCAGGGTGATTTTCTGCCATTCGGAGAAGCCTTCGGAGGAATCAATGCAGAGTACGTCAGCGCCTGCATCTACCAGCTTCGGCACCCTTTCTTCATAGTCCCGGGAGTTGATGCCGGCACCGACGATGAAGCGTTTCTGGGCATCCAGCATTTCGTTGGGGTTTTCCTGGTGGGAATCGTAGTCCTTGCGGAATACGAAGCCGTAGAGCTTGCCGTCTTCAAAGAGAACGGGGAGGGAGTTGATTTTGTTGTCCCAGATAATGTCGTTGGCTTCGGAAAGGGTGCTGCCCTACTTGGCAGTAACCAGTTTTTCCAGAGGGGACATGAAATTATTAACTTTTTCCGATTTATCCATACGGCTCACGCGATAGTCACGGCTGGAAACGATGCCCACCAGTTTGCCGCCGGAGGTGCCGTCGTCGGTAATGGCTACGGTGGAATGGCCGGTTTTTGCTTTCAGAGCCAGTACATCGGCCAGGGTGTTTTCAGGAGAAAGGTTGGAATCGCTGGGAACAAAGCCTGCCTTCTGGGCTTTGACTCTGGCAACCATGGCTGCTTCCTCTTCCGGGGTCTGGGAGCCGTAGATGAAGGAAACGCCGCCGTTTCTTGCCAGTTCCACTGCCAGTCTTTCACCGGATACGGCCTGCATGATTGCAGAAACCATGGGGATATTTAATGTAATAGCCGGTTTTTCACCTTTTTTGAACTTCACCAGCGGTGTCTTCAGGGACACGTTTGCAGGAATGCAGTTCGTATCAGAATATCCCGGAATCAGGAGATATTCATTAAAGGTATGTGCCGGTTCATTAATGTAGGTTGCCATCATTTCCTCCTTGAATAAAAAAATTCCATAACAGGGTATTAAGGATAAATATACATCTTTCCTTGCAAAGGGTCAAGTGCTTTTTGCAGGTTCCCTTCTGCTACGCTGTCATTATATTTTTACCCATTATAGCCTATATTGGAAAGGGAGAAAAGGGGGAACATGGCGGGGCAGCAGAGAGGGATGCCTGCTTTCTGTCAAAGGGCTTGAATAGATCGGGAAGAGGGCTGTTTTTCGTCTTCGGCTCATGGAAGAACTGTGGCGGTACCAATGAAAAAAGGAGCTGTGAAGAAATGATTTACATTTTTTCACAGCCCCGTTCGCTTTATAGCAGGGGTCTGATAACGGCCCTGAAATAGGCGTCCAGTTCTTCCGGCGTTTCCTTCATATTTCGTCTCACCCACCACTGCACCATTTCCACGAAACTTCCGGAAATGTGGTTCAGCAGGAACTCTTCAGGCACTGGACAGGAAGGCTTTCGGTCCTTTAAAAGGTAGGAGGAAATGAGTCTGTCCAGACTGGATTTGAAAAAACGGAGAAAAATATCGCTGCTTTCTGAGGTGAGAAGATCTCTCACATGGTTGGTGTTGGCATCGATATGCTGCAGCAGATGGCAGAATACGGGGTCCGGCACACCGGGGGCCATATGGGCATCGCTGGGGACGTTGTCGTGCATGACGCCTTCGATGATATGGTCAAAAAGCTCACTGCACATTTCCTTTAAAAGGCTGTCCTTGGCTTCAAAGTGGGCATAGAAGGTGCTTCTTCCTATATTGGCGCGGTCAATAATGTCCTGGATGGTGATTTTAGAGTAGGGCTTTTCTGACAAAAGGGCGCTGAAGGCGCTGAAAATAGCCGCTCTTGTTTTCTGCTGGCGACGGTCCATAAACGTTCTCCCTGTCTGGCTTTCGGAAAGCAGGAACCCCTTGACGAAATGATGTCCTGCTTTCTTGATTTATAGTACTGTTTGTTCACTATCAATACTAGTGTAATATAGGAATGGCCGCAATGCAAGCCGGCGTTAGGCAGGGAAAGGGATTTTAATTTTAGTTTACATTTTCCTTATGATTTCATCATCAGAGGCGATGATTCTTTTTATAATTCCATCAAAAAAGATGAGAAAGTAATTTCACTTTCTCATCTTTTAAATGAAGGGTTCCATGGCAGGTCAGCCCTGCTTCAGGATTTCCCTGGAGAGGCTTAGAAAGTGGCCTTAATGGAGCCGTTGTATTTCTTGTTGATGAAATCCTTGGCTTCCTGGCTGTTCAGTGCCTTCATGAGCTTCTGCAGTTCCGGACGCTTTTCATCGCCTGCGCGGACAGCCACGATATTGGCATAGGGGGAGTCAGAACTTTCGGTGTAGATGGAGCTCTTGGGGTCCAGGTTGGCTTCCAGGGCAAAGTTCATGTTAATGACGGCAATATCCGCATCTTCCAGGGAACGGGGCAGCTGTGGCGCTTCCAGTTCGGAGAACTGGAGGTTCTTCGGGTTTTCAGCAATGTCCTGGGGCGTTGCGGTAATGGGGGCACCGTCGCGGAGCTTAATGAGACCGGCGGACTGAAGTACCAGAAGAGCACGGCCGCCGTTGGTGGGATCATTGGGGATTGCTACATGGGCACCGTCGGGGAGATTTTTGATATCTTTGATTTTGTTGGAATATAAGCCCATGGGTTACAGTTGCACGGTTCCGATGGAAACCAGGTTCAGACCCCGGGATTTGCAGAATTCATCCAGATAGGGTTTATGCTGGAAATAGTTGGCATCCAGGCTCTTGTCGTTCAGTGCCAGGTTCGGCTGTACATAATCGGTGAATTCCACGATTTCCACGTTGACCCCTTCCTTGGCCAGCTGGTCCTTTACGGAATTCAGGATTTCTCCATGGGGAACGGGGGAAACGCCGACTTTAATGGTAACGGCTTTGTCCGGAGCGGCAGATTTGGCAGGGGCAGCGGCTTTCTCTCCTCCGCAGCCTGCTAAAAATCCGACAGCTGCCAGTGCGGCAATGGATGCGATCAGGGTCTTCTTGTAGTTCATAATACTCCTCCTATGATGAAATCAATAAAAAATCCTTCCTCCCGAAAGGGACGAAGGATTCTATTCGTGGTACCACCCAGATTCACTTTTCCGTCGCCGGAAAAGCCTTATGAAGTACGCCGGCTCTGCCTTGATACTTCTTTTCTGTAACGGGAATTCCCGGTCTGCCTGATGATTCAGCAGAGAGGCTCAGAGGCCATGTTCAGCAGGCTATCCAAGGCCCCTTCCCACCTGTGGGGGCTCTCTTTGCTCTTCCTTCCCGCGTACTCTTCTCTTCATTGCCTTTATGAAGTTGAAAATACTATATCACTCTTTCCCTTTTTTCGTCAAGAGGATTTTTGACAGGCTTTGACAATTTTCCTGAAGTGGTTTATTATTTATTTAGTCAGCTTACTAACTAAAAACGCCGCTCATGAAAGAAGTCTGTTCTTATAAGGATTGTATGGACTGCCGGGGCAGAAAATTTTAAAACTGCCCGGGGCATCCCTGCTTCGCCTTTCTCCTGCCATGGCAGGAAAAGACACATCATGATATCGGCGCGTTCCTGCCATAGGAGGTTTTATGTATCGGAATTTTGTGTTTCCATCACGGGAGGAACTGGCATCCCATGCCCGGGAGATGCCGGAAATCCATCCTGACGATGTGATTACCATGCTTACGGTCATGAAGGCGGCTGAGGAAATCAAAGGGAAAACCGATGGTATCCTGGAGCGGAGGTACCACATGTCCCAGGGAAAGCTCTGTGTCATGATTATCCTTCACCAGCACAGAGAAGGGCTGGCACCGTCGAAGCTGGCAGTTATGGCAGGGGTGACGAAGGCCACCATTTCCGTCATGCTGGCCCGCATGGAGCGGGACGGGGTGGTGAAAAAAGCGGTGATGGCAGCCCATGGAAGAGCCCGGCG
>ERZ1023963.138-NODE-138-length-21662-cov-26.711436_pt1 | contig 21662 bp, 17 predicted proteins | sample MGYA00380427_ERZ1023963 | MGnify/ENA primary metagenome ERZ1023963 (study PRJEB33179, sample SAMN07449061) | human gut metagenome | biome: Human-gut; feature: Human associated habitat; material: Faeces | host: Homo sapiens | place: India:Kasaragod | collected... | reverse complement strand
GTACAGGAAAAGTGCATTCCAGAGATATTAGAAGGTCACGATGTCTTGGGCGTAGCCCAGACCGGAACCGGCAAAACCGCAGCCTATCTGCTGCCAGTATTGAGCAAGCTCGATGACGGCGGTTATCCTAAAGACGCCATCAACTGCGTCATCATGTCACCAACCCGCGAACTCGCCCAGCAGATAGACCAGGCGATGCAAGGCTTCGGCTATTACCTGCAGGGCGTGAGCAGCGTAGCCGTATACGGCGGCAACGACGGCAACCGTTACGATCAGGAGTTGCGCAGCCTCCGCATGGGCGCCGATGTAGTCATCGCCACCCCGGGCCGTCTCATCTCCCATATCTCTCTGGGCAATGTAGACCTCAGCAAGGTAAGCTTCTTCATTCTCGACGAAGCCGACCGCATGCTCGACATGGGTTTCTCAGAAGACATCAAGACCATCGCGGCAAAACTGCCAAAGACCTGCCAGACCATCATGTTCTCGGCAACCATGCCTGAGAAGATAGAAGAACTGGCTAAGACCCTGCTCAAGAATCCGGTAGAAATCAAACTTGCCGTCAGCAAGCCAGCCGAGAAAATCAAGCAGGAAGCATACGTATGCTACGAAACCCAGAAGATGACCATCATCAAGGACATCTTCAAGGCAGGCGACCTGAAGCGCGTCATCGTCTTCAGCGGCAGCAAATTCAAGGTGAAGCAACTCGCAGCTTCCCTCCAGCAGATTGGAGTAAACTGCGGAGCCATGCACAGCGACCTGGAACAGGCTGAGCGCGACGATGTGATGTTCAAGTTCAAGAGCGGACAGTATGATGTTCTCGTAGCTACCGACATTGTGGCGCGCGGAATCGACATCGATGATATTGAGATGGTCATCAATTACGATGTTCCTCACGATACAGAAGATTACGTTCACCGCATCGGCCGTACAGCCCGTGCCAACCGCGATGGTAGAGCCATCACCTTCGTGAGCGAAGAAGACCAGTACTGGTTCCAGCAGATAGAGAAGTTCCTGGAGAAGGTGGTAGACAAAATGCCTCTCCCTGAGGGATGCGGCGAAGGTCCTGAATACATCAAGCTCAACAAGCCGAAGAAGAAAGGCGCAAACGGAAGAAACAACAGACGCGGTAACGGCGGAAACGGCGAGGCCGGAAAGAACAGCGCCAAGAACCGCCGACAGAAAGACCGCGACCAGACTTCTCACAAGCGCAAGCCGAACAAGCCAAACGAGCGTCAGGAAAAAGCGCCACGCAACAACGAGCAGCAGCCACAGCAAGGTAACAAGCAGCAGAACGCAAAGCAGCAGCCTCAGCAGGGCAACAGGCAGCAGAACGCAAAGCAGCAGCCTCAGCAGGGTAACAGGCAGCAGAACGCAAAGCAGCAGAACAGAAAGCCAGCCCAGCCAGGCGAGCAGCCAAAGAACAGCAACAGCCAGAAGCGCCGCAATAACAGCAACCAGCAGCGTCCAGGCACCGAGAACAATGTTCGCCCGGGCAGCAACGGCCGTGGCAGAGGCGTAGCCCAGAAAAAGGGCGACAAGCCGGCTGCACGCAAGCACACCCCTATCGTAAATCCACAGAAGCAAGAAAACGCTGTGAAGAAATTCATCAAGCGCATCTTCGGATTCAAGAAATAGGTAAATAATCATCTTTTTAAAAAGGAAAGAGGAATGATGAAAGAGCTACCTCTCCCCCCGCTCATGACCATCAGCCTCACACTGACGATCGGAATCATCATAGCCAAATGGGGCTATGATGATTTCAACATGCGCTTCTGGCTCATCATCTCCATCATTTCATGCGCCCTTGGCAGCATCATCTTTTTCCTTACTGAGTTCTTAAGCCAAAAAGCTTACTTCAGCAGGAGCCACCAGTTTCTCATCTTCTCCCAATGCGTGATGCTTCATTTATGCATCCTGAGCCTTGGGGCTTTTCTTACCTGTAAGCAAATAGCTGATTTCCAAACCTCTACACAACTGAAAAACTGGCAGGAACTGTCTTACCTCACACGGGCAAAAATCAATACCGAACGCTATAAAAGCAATATTGAAAGCAAACTGGTTTCCCTTCACGTAAAACAGCAAGACTATGCAGTCATCGCAGCCATGGCGCTGGGCGACAAGAGCGCACTCGACTCGAACACCCGAAACAGTTACTCCATTTCCGGAGCCAGTCACATCCTGGCAGTAAGCGGACTTCATATAGGTATAATCTTCCAGCTTTTCATCTTTCTGCTAGGCGGCAGAAAGTACTCAGTTTACACCATCATCCTGTCCCTCATCTCCATCTGGACCTATGTTTTTCTCATAGGATTGCCGGCAAGTGCAGTCCGTGCAGCCATCATGCTTTCAGCCTACAGCTTAAGTTTAGCTTTCCATCGTACCGGTCTGCCGCTCAACACATTAGCCTCAGCTTATGTATTTATGCTCTTCATCAGTCCGCTCTATCTTTTCGAGTTGAGTTTCCAGCTTTCGTTCCTGGCCGTAGCCTCCATACTGCTGTTCTTCACACCCCTTTACACCCTCCTCCCCATCCGCAGCCGTTTCATCCGTTGGGCATGGGGACTCCTTTGCGTTTCACTGGCAGCCCAGATAGGAACCCTTCCGGTCATCGTCTACACCTTCGGCAGAATATCGTGCTATTCACTTCTCACCAATTACATCGCCATTCCCGCAGCAACCCTCATCCTATATCTTGGAGCAGCCTTAATCCTGTTCTCCCCACTCACGTTATGGGCGCCCATAGCACCGGTTGTCGCCCCACTCATCAGCCTTACATCAGGCGCCCTGACCAGCATCACCCAGTTTTTGAATACAGCCATAAAACTGATCAGCATGCTGCCTGGAGCAAGCATCGAAAACGTAAGAATCAGTCTGCCTCAGGTAATCGGTCTCTACGCTATCATCCTGCTCATTTACGCCCTATGGCGCAGGATAGATAAACAGAAGTCGTCAGAATGCAAGATTCCCTGAAACAGAGATAAAGGCTTAAACCCCGAAAAACGTCTCTTATATAATAAGGTGTGCGTACACAAAAGCGCTACAAATCGTGATTAAGAATGTTAAAAAATAACTTTTTTCTACTTTTTCTGCATTTTTTCTTTCTTTTTGTTGGTGTTTTCAAGAAAAACATGTATCTTTGCAATCAGAAATAAAAAATAAGAATTTAAACACAATAAAAGATTAAAGATTATGAAAGCATCTGAAGTAATCGCGAATCTCCAAAGAAGATTCCCAAATGAGCCTGAGTACATTCAGGCAGTTAGTCAGGTTCTCGGTACTATCGAGGAAGAGTACAACAAGCACCCAGAGTTTGAGAAGGCAAACCTCATCGAGCGTCTCTGCATTCCAGACCGCATCATCCAGTTCCGCGTATCTTGGGTAGATGATAAGGGCAACGTACAGACTAACATGGGTTACCGCGTACAGCACAACAACGCGATTGGCCCTTACAAGGGAGGTCTTCGCTACCACAAGTCAGTAAACTTGGGTATTTTGAAGTTCTTGGCTTTCGAGCAGACATTCAAGAACTCTCTTACTACTCTCCCAATGGGTGGTGCTAAGGGTGGTTCTGACTTCTCTCCACGTGGCAAGAGCAACAACGAGGTAATGCGTTTCTGCCAGGCTTTCATGACAGAGCTTTACCGTCACATGGGTCCAGACGAGGATGTTCCAGCTGGTGACATCGGTGTAGGTGGCCGTGAGGTAGGTTACCTCTTCGGAATGTACAAGAAGTTGACACACCAGTTCCAGGGCGTCTTGACCGGTAAGGGTCAGGAGTTCGGCGGTTCATTGATCCGTCCTGAGGCTACAGGTTACGGTAACGTATACTTCCTCTGCAACATGCTCGCTACCAAGGGTATTGACATCAAGGGCAAGACTGTTTTGGTTTCAGGTTCAGGTAATGTAGCGCAGTACACTATGGAGAAGTTGCTCCAGTTGGGTGCTAAGCCAGTTACATGTTCAGATTCAGACGGTTACATCTACGACCCAGACGGAATCGACCGCGAGAAGCTCGATTACATCATGGAGCTCAAGAACGTAGAGCGTGGCCGTATCAAGGAATATGCAGAGAAGTATGGTGTAAAATATGTTGCAGGTGCTAAGCCTTGGTTTGAGAAGGCAGACATCGCTCTCCCATCAGCTACTCAGAACGAAATCAACGAGGAGGCAGCTAAGGCTCTCATCGCCAACGGCGTAATCGCAGTAAGCGAGGGTGCAAACATGCCTTCTACTCCAGAGGCTATCAAGGTATTCCAGGATGCTAAGATTCTCTACTCTCCAGGTAAGGCAGCCAACGCAGGTGGTGTTGCAGTATCAGGTCTTGAGATGAGCCAGAACTCAGAGCGTCTGAAGTGGTCTCGTGAGGAGGTTGATGCTAAGCTCCACGACATCATGAACGATATTCACGCTAACTGCGTGAAGTATGGTACTGAGCCAGACGGTTACGTAAATTACGTAAAGGGTGCAAACGTAGCCGGCTTCCTGAAGGTAGCTAAGGCTATGATGGCTCAGGGCATTGTATAAGACAATAAATTTTCCTATAAAATATTTAAATAAAATTAATATAATAGGAAATAGCGGGTCTGTGAAGATCCGCTATTTTTGTGTTTACTCCTTCCCCCACTCCTTCTTTACATCAAAGCAGGGACAGGCTTTGTTGGCAAATTCATTATGACCATGAATCGTGGCTAATGGATATTCCTCCTTCAGCTGCTCGATGAGCGAGCGCATTGCCGCTTTCTGGTCTCGGGTTCTTGTATCCTTCGGCTTACCTTTCTTTGATAAGCCGCCGATGTAGCAAATGCCTATACTGATGGAATTATGGCCCTTGCAATGGGCGCCAACCTCCTCTATCGCACGGCCTACATGAATGCTGCCGTCACGATAAATCACGAAATGATAACCTATGCAGCGCAGTCCGCGCTCCCGGTGCCAGCGGTCAATATCCGCTACGGTAAAGTTGCGACCTTCCTTGGTCGCACTGCAATGAATGATGATTTCCTTTATCTTACGCATGATATTGAATATTAATTATTGAAAAATAAGCAGATAATTAAGGGGGATTTCGTCAACACCCCAATCCCTGATAAACAGATTGATTCTGCACGATAGATGCTTTTTCTTCATCCTCTTGAATTCCTCATTCAACAACTGGCAAAATTCATTATAGCATTCTTCTGATTGCGTAACGATTCCGGTATAATGAGACTTGCCCAGAATGATACTCTTGTTTCTCAGACGTAGCGGACCGTTGCCAGGCACGAAGCGAGCTCTGCGCCTAACAGTACGAGGCACGTAATTGGATCTTAACAGAATAACAGGCTTGATAACAATTTCATATTTTCCTCTTTCATACTTATTTTTCTTCTTTGTCTCCGACACCTTCTTTTGCTTGGTAGGAATGAGAGAAATCTTATAACGTCCTGCTGGCAAATGACGGTTAGGACGTTCTAAGGTGTCGCAGAAAATTTTGCCACCTATAACCATTGTGCCATCCACACTCCATGGAGTGAAGCGACGGCGGAATATATTGATGTTCATGATAATTTACAATTAATAATTGATAATGAATAATTGGATCAAGGCCGGCCATTAAGGCTGATTTAAGAACCGAAAACCAAAATGACCGGAAATGACCATGACCGGAAATGACCGGATTTTATATGATAGAAGTAACTTTCTGATAACGCTTGTCTGGTAAAATACTGATCAAACCTTGACGCTTCCAATTCTTCAGCATCTGCCTTACCGTCTCATGGGTAGCAGTTGCGCCCTTTACGGCAACACTCTGCTGCTCTGCCTGCTCAAAGGTGAAAGTTACGTCAAGACGTTCGAAGATGGAATCATTCTTACCTCTATGTGTACGATCGTAGGGCGACTGACTGCAATAATTCTTGGATGAGAACGCATTCTCTATGCGACTACGGAAGAAGTAGAGTGCATTGTCCAACTGATAATCTGCCAGGATATTGAAGGTTTCGAGCATGGTTGGTGTCTGCGTCTTTACGAGCATTCCCTTCCACAAATCAGGTGACTCCTTCAGCTGTTTCTCGGCTCCATTGAAACCATGCTTCTGAATCAGCGTTTCCAGAACCTTGCAGAGCATGATGCAGGTCATCATTCGCATGGTGGTTGGACAGATACGGAAACGCTGGCGGGCTTTCACCTTGTCGTCATTTTTCATCGTTTCCAGTCTTATCTGTTCCAGCCATTCCCTACCCTTATCCTCCAGCTTGGGCAGAACCACCTCACCGGTCAGCAAAGGCAGCAGATGAGCTATCTGAATAATGCGGTCACGCTGACGTTCGTTCATTACATACATGTTGTCAGAAAGTGGAGTGAAGGTATTATCGGGCGTTTTTGCCACGATGATACGGCTCTGGAAACCATCCGTATAATTGCTTACTACTCGATAGAGCGCATCAGGAGTGCCGCACATCACCACGTTCCATAACAGTCTGTCTATATGAACATTCACTGCATCCGCACTTCTTGCTTCACGCTCATAGCTTGTTCCGTCGTAAGCCTGTCTCAACATGACTGAAAAGTCGCTCATTGCCGATTTCCACTTCTGCGCTACGGTGTCTGCTTCCGGAGTAAACGAGAAGGCGTGCCTGCCTTCTGTGTTAGCCAGTCGTTCAGCCAGATTCGCCACCGTATTGTTCAGTGTCAAGCATCTTACAGGCAGTTTCGGCTCTTCCGGCTGCTCCTTCTTGTTCTTGGCTGCACGTTTCTTGGCTCGCCATTCATCCTCCTTCTGCTGATACATTTTGTCCATTTCCTTCACTTCCGAAGTCCATGCGTCAATCACGGGGTCAATACTACCCTTGCCAGATGCAAAATCACCGGCGATGTAGGAGATGAGGTTCAGCGAGTTCATCTTGCCGTGAACGGAAACCTTCACGCCCGTTGCGAGCATTCCGATGGCAGGACAGATGGCTGTGATTACAGGCAGTGCCAGTGCCGGACCCACTGCGCTGATGGAATCCCGAATGCCTTGCGGCAACTTAGGCAGCGCATTATAATAGAACAGATCATCCTTGGCGTTAGCCTCGTCCAGCGCATTTACCAGCGCCTCATTGTCAGCCACCGAACCACCACCCGCATTTCCTTGCTTCATTCGTTCCTGACGGATGGCAGAGAGCACATCCTTCAGTCGCTTAGGCATTTGCGTGATTTTCTCGTTCAATGCCGAGTTGATGCAAGCCATCTTTTCCTGTTCGGGAAACCCATCGTAGCAGGGAATAATCTGAGCCAGCAGATTGCGGTCAAAACCACAGATGTGGCGCAGGTTCACAGCCAGCTCAAAGGTCAACGTATTGCGGTTAGAGCGCATCGGCTCCTGCCCATCATTATACATCTGCCACCACTTCTTAATGATTTCCCTATAAGGAATCCCGAGATAATTGTCCTGAGCAGCAGAAGTAGTTGAAGCAGAAGAAGAAGCAGCAGAGGAGGAAGCAGCAGAAGATGAAGGAGCAGAAGAAGAAGATGAAGGAGCAGCAGAAGAAGAAATTCTCGAATTCTTAAATTCCTGACTCTTAAAAACCCCTTGAGAATCCTTCTTGAATTCTTCCTTCCAAGGTTCATAATGCTTGTTTGCCTTGTGCGCCCCTTCAGGCAGTTCCTCCTGTCCGTATCTTTCACGCTCTTCTAGAACTTTCCCTTCAGCAGCCACAGCAGTCTCATCATATTCATCCTTGAAGAGCCGTGGCGAAAGGAAGAGCAGATCTTCGTCATCCGATGTAGTAGTGAAATAAACCCGATTAATGTCGTGAGCCGAAGTATCCATTTCGCACTTGAGCATCGTAGCAATCCTCACCTGATTCTCCAGAACCGTCTTACCCTTTTCGCGCTCAAACACCGCATGTCCGCCTTGTCTTGCACTACGTTCCAGCATCAGCAGTCCGTACTTGTCCGGTTCTTTCAGCAGCAGCTTGGCAGCCTTGGCGAAAGCCTCCGGCTCATCCATATCAAACCCGAAAGCACCGCTTGGCAGTTTCATTCCCTTCACCACACCTTGCGGATAATGGCCGGAGTAGTTAAACTGTACCAGTCTCCGTTTCGCAGCATCGTTTCCGGCACGAGCCAGACGAAGATTCGCCTTCTGCTCATTGCTTCCACGCAGCTGCTTATACTCCTCTTCCGAGGTGATGGAGCGGGCAACCTTGTGCCCATTCTCCACCTTTATTAAATAACAACTCATCTATCTGTTTCTACTTATCGTTTTAAGTTGAATACAAAAATTCTAATGTTTCAGTTGGTAATCCACTACCGCATCAGCACCTTCAGCTGCCTCAACAGCCAGCGTTTGGGAGATGTTGATTCCCTCATGACAGAACACCTTTAAGGTAAGCTGAACAGCACCATCCTTGGTCTTGCTCACACGACCATGCGCCAGTTTCTTAATCAGTTCCGACTGAGTTCTGAGGCGGTGCTGCACTACGAAATCAAACGTTCCGTCAGGCATTTGCTGAGCCACGCCCATCGAACGGAATCGAGGAACCTTATTCACCCCCGATTCCTGAGGACTGAAGAGGAAATACTGCTTAGCATCATAGTAAGCCATTCCACCCAACTGCACATGCTGGCAGTCATTATTATTCACCTGCTGGTTCTGAACATTATTCTGAGCATTGTTCTGAACCTTGTTTACTTTCTTAACCATAATCTGAATTGAATTTTTAGGAGAAGAAACATCCGGATTGTTGCGCGCTTTACCATGGAAAATCCTCCTCTGTTTCAACTCAGTTTTTTACTTTTTTGCCTCCTTTTAGCCTTTAACGGGGGAACGGGGGCGGAAAGGGTTAAGGTTCTTTTACCTTTTTACTTTTTTACCCTTTTACCTTTAAAAAGCCTTTTTACCCTTTTACTTTTTCAATGTCCGTAACCAGAATATCCTGATAAACCTGACCATTGTGCTCATGGGTTGTAAAGCGGAGCGTAACAGCCACCAGCTCGCCCGGAGCATACTTACATTGCGCCATATTGCCCAACATTGCCGCAGCATACTGGTTCTCATACTTGCCGCCCATCTCCTGGAGAACGATGTTGCATTTCATCATCTGTCCGTTCTCACTTTTCTGACTCTGCACAGCGAAGGTCTCGCCCTGCTGCACCACTCTCATAATCTGAGTATACATATTATATAATTGTACGAAGAGGTTTCAAGAGCACCAAACCATTTCAGCGTTGTCTTGTTTCTTCGACGCAGCAAAAGTACTGCGGAAACAAAGGCAAAACAATCCCTATCCCACAACTCCCCCGAAAAACCCACAATTTTGGGAAAAATCGGGCATTTCTTGGGAAAAAGTAAGAAGAAGAAGGAAAAGAGAGTTAAAATGTAAAGAAAAAGGGAAAATCATTCCCCTTTTCCTAATAAAAAAAACTCATTTTTCCCATCGTTGGGAAAAATCGTAGGAATCTTGGGAAAAATCATCCCCACAACCAACATTTTAACACTCCAAATATTTATAATTCGAAATAAATGCTTATTTTTGCACTACAATTCAGTTAAACGTTTTAATAGGAAATGGATATGAAACGGATAGAAGAACGTTATATTAGCTTGCTTACCGATTTTGGTTTGAAGGCGTATCGTGATGTCAAGAACTCTATAGATACGGCTTTGGAAAAAGGGCGTGAGGAAGGTAAAAACTCGAAGGCTATCCAAATAGCAAAAAGGATGTTGGATGCTGGCATGGATATAGAAACAGTTATGCAAATAACAGATTTGTCAAAAAGTAAGATTGAGAAACTAAAATGATTATAGCTTTCACTTCATGTTGATGCTACAATACAACCAACAAGAACGACGGATTGGGAAACTCTCCAATCATCACACTTGGAGTTGGGAAACGAGAATAATAATATAACAAGGCATGAATTATGAAAAAGATTTTAATGTTTATGGCAATTATGATTGCCGTGGTCGTGCAAGCAAATGCACAAGCAACATTTGTCTTAACAGATGGTAGAATTGAATTAGATGGCGAGCGACACGAAACCAACAATATCTATCGCTATTATCAAGCCACAACAGAGTACGCACAATTCCTTGACCCACAAATGAATATCAAGAAAAAATACCAACTAATAGGCAAACCTGACATTGAAAATAATGTAGCCACATGGCTTATCAATGGTGGTCTCATCCGCATAGACTTTAATAATTGGAATATTTGCGTTTACGATGGGGTCAATAAGAATATCAAAGTTTGGGTTTGGATAGATAAAGATAAAACTAGACAATACGACAAAGAACATTCAAATTAATTAAGTTATGAAGAAACTGATTTTTACTTTTATGATGTGCGTTTTTGTTATTGCAATAAATGCACAGACAATGCAAGATTCTTACAACGTTGAGAATACATCAAAAGATGAGTTGTGGAGACGTGCAAAAGATTTTTGTTTGTCACGTCATGATTTTACGCTCAATAGTACAACGTCTGACAAAGAAATCGGAGTCATGGTTTTCAATGTAGAAAAAGAAGACCGACATTTCTCTACATATTCAGAACTAAGTATCGGTTTTACTGCCAAAGTAAAGATAGAAAACAATAAATATTCTGTTGAAATTTACGATGGCACTTTCTCTTTAAAACCAACATCGCAAGCTATGGGTGACCTTTCGTTTATGCCTTCAAAAGTTCTAGAAATGATAAATGACGAGCTTACATTTATAAAAGACACTTACGATGACAAAACAATAGACAGATTAGGGATTAGTCTATCTGTTTACAAACAAATGCAAAGTGAAAATCCAAAATATAGAAAGCCAAAGGATGAAAAGAAAGGAAAAGTAAACTATTGGTGGGAGTACTACCAAAAGAAGATTGATAGAACAGAACGTGTTATCAATAGTTACAAATATGCTGCATCGGATTTCAGACACGATTTGCTTACAAAAATGTTCAACGCAAACGAATAATCATTTCCCCATCTATCAAGTATAGGTGGGGATTTATTTTTTTGATAATCAACCTAGTTTGATAGAAAAAATGTTCAATTACATTCCAACTTAACATTTTTAAACGGAGAATATGCAGGGAAGGTACCCTCCCATCGCACCTTCCCTCCAATCTTCTCTCTCAAATACTTCTCTTATAATCCTCCATCTTCTTCAGCTTATAATACAGATCCTGGGCGGTATGATAATCGGGATCGGAGCCTTCAAGCCACTCCGAGAAATGGTGGTTGTGGTTCTTCTGCATTTCCTGCTTGCGGAACGACTCCACAACACACTACTTTCCCCAATATCTTTCAGCCATAGGCTGCAACCTTTCCTTTATTACTTCCATAACAGTCTTGAAATCAAGAGATTCTTTCCATTGAATCTTTTTCAGAAATGCTTTCCAGCGAACTATACGTGCTGCGTCTGTCGCAAAACTTTCTGTAAACAACTGCAATTCGGGATTGTATGTAAGTCCCCTATTGTCGAAAGTCGCCTTGATTGCATCATATAATGTGTCATCAGACAAGTCTCTCTTTGTCAGGAGTAGGTAACAGTCGAAGAAATCTTTCATGCGACTGTTAAGCACATCTCGGTCTATCATCGTATGGAATTTCTCGGCAACAACAGTCTCCAAGGAATATGCCTGTATGTTCACAGATGGAATGTCAGGCAAAAGCAATGGGAAGTCAATAGTTGTTGGATATGGAGTTACAACATCACCAAAGCCAATGTCAACAGACATGTTGTAAGCGATAGTATCCATGTGGGCCGTAAAGTAAAATCTTGTGCCAGGATACTTCTTTTCAACAGTTATAGGCTCCAACTTAATGCTGTTAACATCAAACGATACTCCATCCTCATCGCATACAATGCCCAAAATTTCCTGGAACACGTGCGCAAGGAAATCCCTATCACGGCTAATTCTATCTGCCATGAAATCAACATCTACTGTAGGACGTGCCTCAAGTCCGTTCATAGCATAAAGCAAAGAGCCACCTTTCAGCAAAAAATTGTCCTTATATTGGCTTACAGATACTCTGTAAAGCAACCTCTCGTTGAAATATCTTGCCAAGAGATACATATATTTATAGCCTGTCTCATTCATCAGATTGAGCAAGCGGGTCTTAACAGACTTACCGTAGTTTTTCTTTCCCATCTTATTCTATAGCTATTTCAACATAATTTTTCAATGTATTGAATACTCTGAGGCGTTTGGCGTAATCCTGCAAACGACTGAGATTGCGATTGGGCTTTCTCAAATAAGAACGAATTACTTCCGCACAAACATCCAGCCCCAATTTGTTTCTGTATTTCACTGCATCACAAACACTTCGCTCCAAGTCGGTTATGCGAACATGAAAACCGGATATTTCTGCTTCCATAATGCCAAACTCCAGATTCTCCTTCTTCCAATAATACAATTCTATCGGAAGCGTTTCAGGAATCTCTACTTTCCTTTTATTGTCGATGGCAATGCAAAAAGCTGGTGGAACAGTTGTCGAAAGCTGATGATAAGCCCAAGCATTGTATAGACACACAACACCTTTAGGTACAATCCGCTCCACATCTATCATTGTATTCAGCAGGGCTTCCGGAACAGCATAAATGCCCTGGCGCAACTTGATCAAGTCGCCACGTTCCTTAGCTCTCAACAATCGCTTATACTCTGCCATATGAGGAATATCAGTAGTAGAGATTGTGCCTCCTAGTGCTTCCACTTTACAAACTATATTGTCCATATCACATTTATATTAATATTAATATCATTGTCGCTGCAAAAATACAATATTTTTTTGAAAAGCGGTAATATTCTACGGAATATTTTCAAAAACACCGTAGAATATTACCGGATTTATCCTTGTTTTTACACCCGGGGACGATAGTTATCTCTAAATCTTCCTCTCTACTTTCCTATAACAACTCAAATACTTCTCATATAACCATCCCTTTTCGCCAGCTTATAATACAGATCCTGGGCGGTATGATAATCGGGATCGGAGCCTTCAAGCCACTCCGAAAAATGGTGGTTGTGGTTCTTCTGGGTTTCCTGCTTGCGGAACGACTCCACCACACATTTCTTTTCTGCATCCGGAAACATCAGGTTCATGCGGGCGGCAAAGGCTGCCTTGTCCTGATTATCACGCACCATGTGGAACGTATATTTCATCAGGCACCAGACTATGTACCAGCTTTGCTGAGACGTAATGTTGCCCTTTATCCAGAACTTCAACTTCTCCTCCAACTTTATGGAATCTACCCAGTTCACAAAGAACGAATCGCTGTTACGCTCAAAATCATCAGCCCTGGCTATTTCTGCCTCCCACATTTTATGCTCACCCTGATACTTGAACAGCGTTTCAAAATCCTCGGGCGAAGCCTGCTCCCTGACTAGCGTACGGACGAGTTCTTCTTCCTCATCCTCCTCTCGCTCAAACCAGTCAGAACAAAGCGTATAATTGTTGTATTTCCCTTCAATATCATTCATTACTTTCTGCAAGCTCAAAGTGGTAATATCTATTCTTCTCTCTCTCAGATGACGTTTCTTTACCTTTACCTCATGTTTCAGATGGTCAGGTAGCGTGCGCTCGTCGAAAATTCGCTTGATATAATGGTAAATAATCACAGCCTCATGGTCGGTGCGGAAAAGGCGGGTTCTGTATAAGGCTAGGAAATCGGCACAAATAGTACTTACTGTGGAGATGGTTTCAGCCAAAGACATCTGCAAACCGGTAGAGACAAAGTTTCTGTAATGGGAATCAAACTGTGGGAAATCGTCTCCGGCAGGAACTTTAAGCTTCTCGCATTGCTCGAAAATAGCCTTGGCATAGGGAATCTGACCATACTCCTCTTCCTTATCGAGCAAATAGTCTGAATGCTTCCGGGCGATGGTCTGAATTTCCTGGAGCACCTTCTCTAAAACATCAGTATAAATCCCCATGAATTCATCATCATAGCTCTTGTAAATGGAAATGTAGACTTTCTTATGGAGCGTATGAATATATTTAAGAAAATCTGTCAACTGCTCGGCAAGGTTCTGGTAAATATGAAAATAACAGGTAAGACCTTTATGCTTTCCTGCATTCCATCTAAATACATCTTTAGCATGCTGAATCTCCTTATACAAATGTTCTGCCTCTCTCTTAAACTGACCCACATCAGTAGTTGTTACTGGAGTGTATTTCTTGACTCCTGTTACTTCATCTTCCACAAAAAGATCTTCTTCTGATGAAATCTTCAGAAGAGAATTGTAGTTATTGTCAGTATTTGGTATTTCCTCTGTCTGCATATTCTTTTTCTAGGTTTGATTTGTTATGTTGTTTAAATAAGCGGCATGGGGTTCCCTGTAAGTACCAGTATTAAGGTACCTGCAAGAACCTACGACAAGGTACAAACAAGTACTGCCCACGCCGTAGAGGAGTGGACGCCTTGCTGTCACCTTCTTCTTGTCGTTTTTGAATTTTGCAGGTTCTAAATACTGTAGAAGTGCAGATAATCAGCGTCAATATCTATATGTTATTTTCTCTTGTTTACTTTCTGTTTCTTACTTCAAATTTTAAAGGGTTTATACTACGTTTTCTTCATCATCCGCCCAGTGGTCGCATTGGCGCATCACAGTTTCCAGCGCCTTTTCTGCACCCTCTGGTGGATACTTATACTTCTTGAGCAGTCGCTTCACCATCACTCGCATCTTCGCCCTCGCCGATTCCTTCCGGTTCCAGTCGATGGTGCGGTTGCGGTGCAAGACTTCTGTCAATTCCCGGGTCAGCGCCACAAACTCCTCGTCGGAGTAAGCCTGCCGCACACCTTCGGGCGTGGAGAGCGCATCATAGAATGCCTTCTCCTCGGGCGAAAGTCCCAGGTCGTTGCCCTCTGCCTCTGCCTGCTTCATCTGCTGAGCCATCTTCAACAGCTCTTCTATCACTTCCTCGTTGGTGAGCAAGCCCTTCAGATAGTTGGAGAGACTCTGGCTGAGCATGTCGGAGAAGAGGTCGCTCTGAACCACGTTGGTCTTCTGCTGCTGCTTGATTTTTTCTTTCATCAGTTTGGTGAGCAGTTCCACCGCCAGGTTGCGCTCCTTCATGTTCTTCACCTCCTGGATGAAGGCGTCGTCGAAGAGCGAGAACTCTATCTGGCGGTCGCCGAAGAGATTGATGACTCCGTCGGTCTTCACACTCTGACGGAGCAGCTCACCGATGCGCTCGTTGATTTCATGGCGGCTGATCTTGCCCTTCTGCGAGAGTTTGAGCATCATCACGCGCAGCGCATCCATATAGCACACCTCCGCCTTCTGCTGCTCATTCAGAAGCGAACGGCAGAGCGTGGTGGCGTTGTGAAGCAGATTGCTGTGCTCCATGAAATTCTTCTTGCGCTGAACCATGGCTGGAGAACTCAGGAAGTTGGCTCCGCTGGTGATGGCGAGTGCCCGCTTCGAGTTGTCCTGTTCGAAGAAGCCGGAATAGTCGAAACCATGAAGCTGGTCTCGGCAGATTTCCATCTCTTCCTTCCATTTCACCAGGGCGGTCTTGGCGATGTCTGGGTCTCCGAAGCGGCGGCGGTCACGGTTGGTGTACTGCTGCATGGCACTCTTCAGCGCCTGCGCAATGCCTACGTAATCCACTATCAGTCCGCCTTCCTTGCCCGGGAACACTCGGTTCACACGGGCTATTGCCTGCATCAGGTTATGACCGCTCATCGGCTTATATACGTACATGGTGGCGAGCGACGGAACATCGAAGCCCGTGAGCCACATATCTCTTACGATGGCGATTTTCATCTCATCGTCGTTGTCCTTGAATTTTCTTGCCAGTTCCTTCTTGTAGGCTTCGTTGCCGATAATCGGCTGCCAGTCTTCGGGGTCCTGGTTCGAACCGCTCATCACCACCTTTACCTTCTCCGTCCACTGGGGGCGAAGTTCCAGCATCTTGCGGTAGATTTTGATGGCGATGCTTCGGGTCAGTGCCACGATCATTGCCTTGCCGGTGAGTTCCTGCGCACGGTTTTCCTCGTAGTGCTTCACAATATCCCTTACCAGCGTGTCGATGGTGGCGTCTTCACCCAAGAGCACTTCCAGTCGGCTGTGCTCCTGCTTCGCCTGCCTGATCTGCTCCTCGGTGGCTCCCTCATCGGCTAGGTTGTCGAACTCATCGTTCAGCAGCCTCATCGTGTCTTCGTCGAGGTTCAGGTTCACCACACGGCTCTCGTAATAAACCGGACGGGTGGCTCCATCGTCTACCGCCTGACTCATGTCGTAAACGTCGATGTAGTTGCCGAACACTTCCTCCGTGTCTCTGTCGCGGTCGCTGATAGGCGTTCCGGTGAAGCCGATAAATGAGGCACCTGGCAGGGCTTCTCTCATCTTCTGGCTGAATCCCTTCTTCATCGTCAGACTCTTGTTGTCCCAGTGCTCATCGCCGTATTGCGAGCGGTGCGCCTCATCGGTCATCACGATGATGTTGCGGCGGGTGGAGAGTGCCGAGTCGCCTTCTTCAAACTTCTGAATGGTGGTGAAGATGATTCCCCCACTCTTTCGGTTACGCAGCAGATTGCCAAGGTCTTCACGGCTCTGGGCGTTCTGTGGTTCCTGACGAAGGAAGTCCTGGCAGCGGCAGAACTGACCGAAGAGCTGGTTGTCGAGGTCCTTGCGGTCGGTTACCACCACGATGGTTACTTCGGGCAGTCGCTGCACCAGCTGGTGGGCGTAGAACACCATGGAGAGGCTCTTGCCCGACCCCTGCGTGTGCCAGAACACGCCGATTTTTCCGTTGCCTTCCACTGCTGTACGGGTGCGCTGCAGGGCTTTGCCCACGGCGTAGTACTGATGGTAGGCGGTAAGAATCTTGGCGTATTTGCCCTGGTTCTTGTCGAAGCAGATGAAGTTCTGCAGGATGTCGAGCAGTCGCTGCTGCTGGAACATGCCGAGGAAGAAGGTGCGATAGTCGGCAAAGAGGGTTGACTCGTATGAGCCGTCCACGCTCTTCCATTCCATGTAGCGTTCCAGCTTGGCGGTGATGGTTCCGGCACGAGTCTCGCTCATGTCGCTGATGACGTTGAAGGCGTTGTAGCTGAAGAGGCTCGGAACGTCCTGCTGATAGTTTCTGATCTGCTTGTAGGCATCTTCTACGGTTGCGTCTTCAGAGATGGCGCTTTTCAGCTCCACCACCACGAGGGGCAATCCGTTGACCATCACCACTATGTCGCAGCGCTTGTTCTTATACTCTTCTACTCGCCACTGGTTCACCACCTTGAAGAGGTTTCTTTCGGGATGGTCGAAGTCGATGAGCCTCATCAGGGCTGTGCGTTCTTCGCCATCTTGCAGGAATCCCACCTCCAGACCGTTTTGCATCCAGAGTGTAAACTGCTCGTTGTTCTGTTCTAAAGTACCGATGCTGATGTTGGTGATTTGCTTGATACCTTCATCCATTGCATCGGCTGGCAGTTGAGGATTAAGCCGTCGCATCAAGGCGACCAAATCGGCACGATAGAAAGGCTCCTTATAGTCGCGCTCCACGTCGTAGCCACATTCGTACGCATAGCCGAGTTCGTCGCGGAACAGGGCAATGAGCGTTTGCTCGTATGCGTCTTCGGTGAATTTCTTGTCGTCTGCCATAATGTTAATATTTTATATTTTCTTTCTCGTTATTTTCTTTCGTTGCTCTTCTTATTCCGGGACTTCCAGCTCGCCTGACATTAAGCGAGGGAGAAGGGTGTCACGGAGAAGGGAGAGGCGGGAGTTCTCCTTTTCCAACATGAACATCTTTGCATAAAGAGTTTCAAGTTGATTAGAAATTCCTTCAACATCACTATTATATGGCACACGTATTTGAGACAAATCTTCATAGTTTCCCTGCGGAAATGTGCCAGAACGTGTTTCTGTTTTTAACGTAAATTCCTTCCAAACATTATCACTTATAATATATTGGTATAATAATATACTTGTGATTAAAGATGGATTATTCCTTATAACCATCAACTGAGTAGAGGCAAGATAATCGTTAGCATCAAAATTACAATAAGCCCAATGTCTGTTTCTCGGACGTACTTGCGAATAAAGAATATCCCCCTTTTGGAATCTCTTTTTGAAGTGCCCCTTTAGATTTTTATTTGGACTATAGTTATGATGGTCAAAATATCCTTCAGTTACATCGCTGCTATTAATCAATACGACTTCCTCAGCATCTGTCTTTTCGTAATTAGTTATATTCAAAGACAATTCGCCTATGGTTACATCATCTGAACATTCTGACAACCAATTCTTGAAAATAGCCTGCGCCATCTCCTCCAAATCAGCATTGATCTTGTTGTTCAACTCTATCTTCCGGTCGAGAGAAGAAAGGATGGAGGCTATGCGGCGCTGGTCGTCGTATGCTGGATATTCAATATCAACTCTACGTAATTCAGCCTGCTTTATACCAGTAACAGTAGTACCACTCTCACGTGCAGACAGAGATTTTTGACCTTTGCCAGACTGTAAATAATATTTTAGATATGTATTATCTAAAACGTTATCTTTACCTCTTAGGCAAACTATGCGTTGAGCTAAAGCGACTTTTTCTTCTTTTAATAGTGCAACTTCTCCTAAGGGTGCTTCTGTTGTTAGAATAACATCGCCAACTTTAGGAAATCCCCTAACCATCCATTTGTCATAATCTTCTTCTGCAATATATTCCGTATAGCCATTTATTGTGCCATTTTTAACGATTTTCGCAGTGACTAATGGAACACCCGAAAGAGTTTTCTTGGGAGTTTTCCCTCGATAGTCTATAAGTTTATCTAATAAATTTTCTAATATGTCATGATAGAACTCCATACTTTACACCTCCCATCCAATTTTCTTCAACTGCAATCTGATCTCCTCTTCCTGCTTCTTGCTTTCCTCAAACAGCTGCTTCAGCTCACCGGTAAGATTCGTCATTTTCTCCTCGAAAGGCACTCCGTCGCCTTCGTCTTCAGCGATTCCTACGTATCTTCCAGGAGTCAGAATGAAGTCCTGAGCAGCAATCTGCTCAGTGGTGCATACGGCACAGAAGCCCTTTTCATCCTCCAGGGTTCCCTGCTGGAAAGCATGGAAGGTGTCAGAGATTTTTTTAATATCCGTATCAGGCATCAGCTCACGAAGCTTGCGGGTTACCATCGTGCCCAGATTGCGGGCGTCGATAAACACGGTCTTGCCCTTCTGCGCCTTGTTGCGGCTGATAAACCAAAGACTTACAGGAATACCCGTACTGTAGAACAACTGCGAAGGCAAAGCCACGATTCCCTCTACCAGGTCGGCTTCGATGATAGCTTGGCGAATCTGTCCCTCGCCGCCACTCTGACTCGAAAGCGCACCATTCGCCAGCACCAAACCAATCTTTCCGTTTGGAGCCAGATGGTGAATCATGTGCTGCATCCATGCAAAGTTGGCGTTGCCAGCTGGTGGCAAACCATACTGCCAGCGCACGTCTTCCTGAAGCGCACTCTGCCCCCAGTCGCTGAGGTTGAAAGGAGGATTGGCAAGAATGTAATCTGCCTTCAGCGTAGGGTGCTGGTCATCATAGAAAGTGTCGGCAAAGACTTTTCCTAAGTTCGCATCCAAGCCACGGATAGCAAGGTTCATGTGCGCCATCTTCCACGTATCAGGGTTTGCCTCCTGACCATAGATACTAATCTTGCGCAGGTTTCCCTTGTGGCGCTCTATAAACTTGGCGCTCTGCACAAACATACCACCGCTTCCGCAGCAAGGGTCATAGACTCTGCCCTCGTAAGGCTCCAGAATCTCTACCAGCGTGCGGACAATACAGGAAGGCGTATAGAACTCGCCACCATTCTTGCCCTCCAAGGAAGCAAACTGCTGCAGACAGTATTCGTAGGTTCTGCCCAGCAAGTCTTTCTCCTCGCCAGCATCGTGCATTTCTATGTTCGTAAAGAGATCTACCACATCACCCAGACGGCGCTTGTCCAGCTCCGGACGGGCGAAATTCTTAGGCAGAATACCCTTCAGTCTTTCGTTTTCACGCTCAATGGCGGTAAGTGCTTCATCTATTATCACGCCTATTTCCGGTGTGTGGGCAGCAGCACTGATCTTGCTCCATCGGGCCTCAGCAGGCACGAAGAAGATGTTCTCGGCTGTGTATTCGTCCTTATCTTCCGGGTCGGCGTATTCGTCACCCTGCAGCTCCTGAAACTTCTGTTCGAAGCGGTCGCTGATATATTTCAGAAAGATGAGTCCGAGCACCACGCCCTCGTATTGCGAAGCGCTGAGGTTGCCTCTCAGAATATCGGCAGCCTTCCATATTTTCTCTTCAAAACCTATGCTGATTGTATCTTGTTTCTTAGCCATAATATGTTTATTTTTCTACGAGCACAAGCTTCCAGTCCTCATTCTGCAGAACGAGGGTCCCGTTATTGTCCGTAATGGTGAATATCTGATTATCTATCTGTATTTTGTTCTCCTTTATTAAATAGGTGTAATTACCGCAAGCAACGTTTTCGGTGGTAGTTTGGGTTATTTTACCGCCTTCGTCGAAGTGGTTCACTTCCGTCGTTTCGGAGAAAGAAATAGCATCTGAGGTGAAACTGCAGAACAAAGGAGCCTCTTTTACGTCGATAAAGATACTTCCAACGCGCTGATAAAGGGCTGAAATCTGCCATTCGTGGGCTAAAAATGTGGTTTCGTAATGAAAAGCCTCTGATTTTTCTGTTTCTTCGTCGCTAGAACAGGCGGTGGAAGAAAGCATAAAAAAAGCGACTATTATCATATAAAAATAAGATAATATTCGCCAGCGGATAAGAACATGATGATATTGGACTAACTTTGCCTGAGCAAAATTACCCCCCCCCTAAAACTTTGGACATCAACCAGTTATATCTTTTCATCTTAGTATTGTTATTATGTAGTTTCTAGCTTTCCGGACTATTGCTACGTCAATAATTTGTTAATTGCTAGCAAAGATAATAAAAAGTTGGCAAACCCAAGAATTTTATCACGTTATTTAACGGAAAAATGCAAAATATGGAGGTTAGGAAGATGTTTTACCCCCTCTCCTAAGGGTGTAAAATGCCCCTCCTCGGACTCTAAATCATGCTCTAAAGGTAGGTATTTTTGACAAAAATAGAAGAAATGACAGGTAGAAAAAGGGCAAAAGAAGAACAATAAGGTACAAATATGAGCCTGATGAATGTAGATTATTTTATACGTACACAATTATAGCAAGACTACACACAAATCATATATAACATTAATAGCCAACACTTTAGCGTATCTAACAATTTATTATCTCCCATCACTATGAAGATTATATTCCGGTCATTTTCGGTCATGGTCATTTCCGGTCATTTTCGTTTCGGGGGAGAAAAGGTCATCTATAGTATAATATAAATAATATTTATATTTACTATAGCTCAAAATGACCCAACTCATTTTGAAAATGACCGAAAATGACCATGACCGGAAATGACCGCTTTTGCCTTTCTTTGTTCTCCATTGTACTTTTTCTGCGTTTTTTTTATTATTTGCAATAAAGTTCAGATAGAAAATCAACAGAACTTATTGTATTGCAGCTACTTATAGATTTTCTCACATAGAAAGTCAGGGTGAAAGCTTGCATTCTGCCCGAAAATGTTGTATCTTTGCACCGGCAATCGAAAGAACAGCCTTTTGTGCCTTGCTCGGGTCTTCTATTAAGACCTACACGGGTCATAAATGATGGCAGGCGCCGGTCATCAA
>ERZ1023963.134-NODE-134-length-22209-cov-11.981403_pt1 | contig 22209 bp, 20 predicted proteins | sample MGYA00380427_ERZ1023963 | MGnify/ENA primary metagenome ERZ1023963 (study PRJEB33179, sample SAMN07449061) | human gut metagenome | biome: Human-gut; feature: Human associated habitat; material: Faeces | host: Homo sapiens | place: India:Kasaragod | collected... | reverse complement strand
ACAAACATCAAATCAGTAGCTCAATCATTAAGTCCCAAAGCACTCCAGAACGGCCCCCCGACCGACAGACAGACTGACAGACAGACAGACAGACCCCGAATAGGATGGCTTGATACAGCACGAGCTTTTGCTATAGTGGCTGTATTACTGGTTCATGCAACTGAGAATTTATATATCATGGATCCAGCCCATTTGAATGTCATGAGCTGGTATTCCAAGCTCTTTGCAATTACCGGATTTACGGTGGGACGGCTTGGGGTACCGCTGTTTCTTTTCCTGACCGGATATCTTTTGCTGGATCGCGTTTATGATGTGGGGAAGATACAAAGATTCTGGAAAAGAAACTGGTTGGGGATACTTGTTACTACAGAAATCTGGATTGTTCTGTACGATGTATTTCTTCGGTTATTTCATTTCCAGCATTGGAGTACGAAAGAACTGATACGGGATATGCTTTTCATGGACCAGGTCCATATGGGACATATGTGGTACATGCTCATGATTATCGGAGTATATCTTTGTATTCCCTTTGTAGCCAGGGCACTTAGAAATATAGATTTAAAGACTATCATCTTCCCGTTACTAATTCTTAGCTTTTATGCATTTGGTATACCGATTATCAAGTCATGGGGAAATGCGTTTTCCCATTTTGGAGATATCCGTTCACTGCTGGACCTGGGGTTCAGTGGCGGAATCTATGGAATTTATATTGTCCTGGGGCTCTGCGTAAAGAGAGGACTTTTACATAAGCTGGGGACTGGCATCCTTTTTGCAGGGATGATAGTTTCTTTGCTACTGACTATAGGGCTGCAATGGTTTTCTTATGGCCATGGTGTTGCCTATAATGTGTGGTATGATAACGGGCTTCTGCTGTTGTGTACTCTTTGCCTCTTTGGACTCTTTTCCCGCATCTCTGCTACCAGAATACATGGTATATGTCTTTGGCTCAGCTTGAATTCTTTTGGTATCTATCTTGTTCATTTTCCATTTATCATGCTTTTGAGAAAGGTTCTTATTCCGCTGAGTGTTCCTATGCCGGGGAAAGTAATATTGCTTTGGGTATCTGTACTTATTATCAGTTGTGTGATTTGTAAGATCATTAATCTGTCACCAAGGCTGGGGAGGTTGCTTTTATATAGCAGATAAGGGGGATAGATTTTTGCTTGTAAACATGGAGAAAAAGCTATGACGAAAGAAACTATACAGAAAACCAATCCTGATAAGATTGACTCCATATTAAGTGATTATATATTACATGATAAACTGCATCAGGCAGTTATGATTTCTGCTCCTTGGGGAACTGGGAAGACCTGGTATATACAGAAGAAGTTTATTCCTTCTTTCGAATCACAGCATAAAAAGACCTGGGGGGTTATCTATGTATCCCTGTTTGGCATTACAAATTTCAAGGAATTGGATGATATCATTTATCATCAGTTCCTTGATTTTTACTTGTCAAAGTCTATACATAAAAAGATTCCTTCTAAGGCAATACGTTTTGGAGAGACAGCTCTTAGCATAGTTTTTGCTAATAAACTTGGCCTCTCATCAGAAGATGAAATGAATAAAGCTTTGAAGCTAATACCCCAGCCAGACCATATTGTTTATATTTTGGATGATATAGAGCGAAGCGGATTAAATCTGGGAGAGTTATTTGGCTATGTGAATAATTTATGCGAACACGAGAATTCTCGTGTCATACTGGTTGCAAACGAATCTCAGATACTGGGAAGATTTAATGATACTCATAAAGATAAAGATAAAAATAATAGTGTCAACACTGAAAACATTGTAACTGATGAAGAAAAAAGGATAGAAGCCTATTATTCGGCTAAGGAAAAAACGGTAGGATTAACTATTAAGTTTCAAGCAGCTCCTGATGAGGTATTTGAGCAGGTACTGAATAAAGTCGTAGATAAAAGAGAAGTCCAAAATCTGATTAGACAGGAAAAGAATTTTATTTTGGACTTATTCACCTGTTCCTCGAATAATGATACAGAAACTATACTCAATCTCAGAGTTTTAGCTTTCATTGACGTGACGATTGCAGACTTATATGATTCGGTAAAGCAATATCTGGATGTATTTGGAAAAGATAATTCTTTTAATGATTGTCTGCCAAGCATGATAAATACAGCTAAAAATAAAATAATTTTGGATATGGTACGATATACCGCCTTAGAATGTTTTAAATTCAAAATGGGAAAGAATCTTGATGGTCAATCCTTCAGTTACTTAGGCAGCTCAAATCATTATATTTATTTTCTTCACATATTTCCATTTGTACAGAGATATATCAAACAAAGGATAATGAATCAGGATGCAGTAGCTAATTATCTTAAGATAGTTTTAAAAGAAGAAATGGTAAATCAACGCTTGACTAAGTCGGTATTTCCTATCCTGAATGAGTGGTGGCTGATGAATGATTTGAAAGTTGAAAAGGCTATAGAACAATTGGAACGGGAAGAAATCCCTGAAGGTGTAGGACCAGAATATATTAGAGGTATGATGATCACTCTTATAACATTGAGAGAACGAGGATTTTCGATTCCAATTCAACACTTTACGGATAAGATCATCAAGTATTTAAATTCTATGGATAAAATTTCGTTTAATAATAGTGCTTTCTCTATCGTATCAATATTTGCGAATAAAGATTTTATTGATTTGTATAATAGGACGATGAAGCCAGTTTATGACTATGTCTCTCAAAGGCTATTGGATGCAAGCCTGGTAGAGTACAGATTTTTAATAGATTTACAATGGGATGAAGAATTCCCCATAAAATGTAGAAACCATATTGCTTCTTTTTCTTCAGATAGAAGATTTTTAAGTATTGTTAGTGCGGAGAAGATTAGTGATAAACTTAAAAATGCTAACCCAGGAGAAATCTGGTATTTCTGTAAAGGTATCAGAGAGGTTTATAATATCAGTAATGTCAGCGATTTCTATAGAGCGGACTACGAGACGGTAGATTTAGTCTGTAAGGTCATCAGAGATTTGATACAGCAGTATGAGAAGCATTCCTTAAATAAAGTGAAGACGTCCAATTTAAAAATGCTTTTGAATTTACTTGATCAGACCAGAGAAAAGATGGAATAAAGGCTTTCAGAAATTAGGTGAATATTCTGAATCAAAGAAACTACCTGTTCAGCGATATGGAACCCATGAGTCTGGACTTTGTAAACCGATAGTTCCCATCATTTATAAGCAATCCATGCTCAGAGCGCCACTCAATTTGCGACTGAAAGCCACCCGTTCCATTAGCGAGAGCCATTGAAAATTAGATAAGAGTAAAGAGAAAGTATATTTCCGTCGGCATAGCCGCCTTTACCATTTGATGTCTGCAGTCTGACAGTCTGACGTCTTACGGTAGGAACGGAAAAAGAGGAACAGGCAGGATTTGCTTGTTCCCCTTTTTATTAGCCCTATAGTCCGTGAATTTACAGGTTGAAAATGTGTTACCCTATGGGCGACTCGGGCTTAGCGATTTCTTCTTCCCGCTTTTCATTGGTCATTGCTTTTCTTCCTGTCTGCGCTGCATACGTAGTATCCCATGGGCTTGCCTGCTTCGTCTCGGGTGTATAGTTTTTCCATCATGTCCTTTGCCTGCTGGTACAGGGGGTAGGAGGGGTTCCTTGTATCTTCCTCGTCCAGCAGGATGTGGACGGAGCAGTGCCACCGGTCGTAGATCCGCTTTGCCAGGTGATGGCGGTCCAGGTCCGGATGGATGAAGGCGGCCACTACTTTCCAGCTGTATTTATCGAGATGGTCCAGGATTTCCGGGGCCACCAGGATGCAGATGTCTGTGTCTGTGGGCTCGGGGATGTTGGAAACGAAGTGGCCTCCAATCCAGACTTTGATGCAGTCCGTGCCCAGAAGGTCTATGAAGTGGTAAATCGTTTGGATCATGGAACGGAAAAGCTGTGCCCTGGCGCGGTAAGGAATAATGCCTTCCACAAGGGTGATCCGCACATGGCAAAGGGTGTCGTAGTGGGGCCCCGCCGGGGCCAGGTAACCATTTTCATCAAAAGGTGAGGTCGGTGTTTCCGTCATAGCTGCTCCTCTCTTCCGTGACCACTGGGATATGATGTTTGATTTTATTTTAACATATGATAGTAAGTTAGTGGGTTGGTGGGGCAGAAGGCTTACGGCTAACAGTTAACGGCTGACCGCTATCCGCTATCCGCTATCCGCTAACCGATTCTCTTTCTGCGGCTCCGCCGCGGGTGTCGTGGGGCTGGGCTTGCATGTGACCGGATGAGGGCTTCTAGCAGATCAGTAGCTAGTGGCTTGTGGCTAGTGGCTAGGTGATTAGGCTCTATGGGCCAGGTGACGGATGGATGAGAGGCGTGCGAACGGATGGGGGCTTTTAGCTGCTAGCTGTTAGCTACTAGGAAAGATTGGTCAGCGGCTACGCCGCAAATGCACCCCTATTCCCGCTGCGCGGGACTTCCCCCAAAGGGGGAAGCGAGATATTGGCCTGCGGTGCTTCGGTCAATTTCCTATAGTTAACCCCACCCCGTTGGGGAGCCCCTTCCCGGGGAAGGGGCCTACTGCAGAGTCAATTTCACGTTATTTGTGTAGAGTCATTAGGATTCCAACGGCGGCGAAGCCGCTGCTCGTTAGCCTCCTTCCTCGGGAAGGAGGTGGCGCCGTAGGCGACGGAGGTTAGCTGATGGGAGCGCCGCAGGCTGGACCTCAATTCTTCTTGAAAACCCCGTCACAGGCATTTACCAGAGAGATTGAGTATTCCGCAGTAGGTGTACCGCCTGTCCGCCAAGGTGTACCGTTTGTCCGCCGAGGTGTACCGTTTGCTACTTTTAGGTATCTTCTTGAATTTGAAATAACCACACCATATGAAATATTCGTGATGATGAAAAATATACTAATTGAATGGCTTCCTGCCATAGAATGAAGTCAGGGATGTAGTATTTCCCTTTGTTCGTAATCGCAAAATAAATAAGTGTATTGAAAAAGCCCGAAAGTTATAGAATAATCATGCTATAAGCTTTCGGGCTTTATACTATTTACAAACTGTCTGGATTGCCGGATTCCAAGGCATGTATTTGTCCAGTACTGCTTCATCTTTCAAGCGCTCTTCATTGGGCATTGAGTGAAGATGTAGATCAGGTATTTTTCCGGGTCTATACCATTAGCCTTGCAGGTTTCTACAATACTATATGCGCAGGCACTGGCGGCAGCCCCTTTGGGGCTCGCTGAAAAGAGCCAGTTTTTCCGGCCCACGGTAAAAGTCTGCAAATAGCATAAAGACCGAAAGTCGCCAGCATGTTTGGCTAGTAAATTTTGGGATTTTTCAATATACTATTTTATTTTCCACTTGCAATTTAGAGCTGAGTAATCATACTATTATATAAAGAAGATTATTTAGAGGATATATTGGCACTCTCAGCTCGGAGGAATTCTTTTATGGACCAAAGCTATCGTCAACCCCAAAAGAATAAAGTTCGACATTCTGTAATTAGAAGAGCAATAGAACTTTTAACCGTACTTAGGTCAGAAGCCTGCTGTGTTCGGAATTCTTATGTGAGAGATGTTTATGAATATTTCTTGAGTAAAGAAGAGTCACATGAATGTGAAGAAGCTTCAAAAATAAAGCTTGATTATATAAGAGAATGGGAAAAACTTCATTTGAATGCCATTGGTTCAAAAAAATCTGAAGAATTGTCAGTATGTTATTTATCAGGACCAGAACCCAATAATGACTTTTGTGAGTTTATTTCTATGGGAGTTTTACCTGAAAACATATGGGCGATTGAAAATAAAAAAGATATTTATAATATAGCAGTGAATTCATTAAATTTGGAGGATTTTAAACAACCTAAGATTATTAGAACTTCAATAGAACAGTTCTTTGAAAATACGCCCAAAAAATTCGATATTGTATATGTGGATGCTTGTGCATCTTTAATATCGGACCAACATGCCTTACGTAGTGTCGCTACTTTATTTCAATTTCATCGTTTAAATTCACCAGGAATCTTAATAACAAACTTTGCGGGTATAGATAAATCTAATAAGACTGAAGTCAATCAGTACCTAGATATTATTTCAAGATATATTATGAGTCAAAATAATCAGCCCTGCTTTGTGATGAATGAAGGGAAAAAGTCAAATGTATATAATAAATGGTATTCTTGCATAAATTCATCCCTCGATGAAAGGTATGGAGATTTTGTGACACAAATGATTTGTGATGCTGCTTCTATTTCTATACCAACTTTACGCTTTGTAAACTCACAATATTTAAAAACATTAACTGATGAGCAACCATTGAAATTTGATATTAACAAGATGAAAGAAAGCTATATAACCAACATAAAGTATAATACACTCACACGCTTTTTTATTGAAAATAGTTTCATAAGTCAGATGTTTCCGCAACAGTATGATGGAATTAGCAAAGTTGATAAATTGTCAGATGAACTTTCCGGGAAAAATTCATTTCATTTTAAGTTGTTGGATTCCTTGGCATTTTTGTATTCGTTAAAGCTCGGAAAACTTAAGCTAACAGAAAGTGTGAATAGCGCTTTAAAATTTTATTCAGAATCAAATGGTATGTATCAATTCTTGGATAAACCTAATGAAAATTTATTCTTTGACACAGTTATAAACCAATTGTCATACCCAATGCATTATGTAGCAAATCAATCAAAGAGGTATACATATATTGCCAAAAAGCAAAGAATGTTTACTGATCTTATCTTATTCGATGAGTGTAGATATATCTATGACTGGATTCCAGCTGTTAACCAACTGAAACAGTCATTTTCAAATTTGAGCTGGCAGTATACATTTCGATTTGGACTGGATGGATTAATAAAGCAAAGAATTAATTATAATAATGAGTTTTTCTTTCAGGGATCTGTTATTTCAAAGAAAATACCAGGCTTTGGCGACGTCTGGTTTCCTAAACGGGAGAAAATAAACTAGGAAAAAAATGGAGGAGAAACATGGCTGAAATTGAATTAGATGTGAGCGATATTATAAATATATTCAAATCGAATCTCAAGATAGAGAATTCTGTTAAATCAATTTCCCATACATTTTTAAATGAAAGATACACTAAACGTATAGACTATCATCCGTACTTTCAAAGAAAATACGTTTGGGATAATGAAAAAGCATCCTACTTTATAGAAAGTATTCTTTTGGGAACGGAGATTCCTCCAATCGTTTTATTTGATGATGGATCCAAAATAGAAGTAATTGATGGTCGGCAACGCTATGAAACTATTAAGAGATTTCTTGAAAATGACTTTGCTTTAGATCCTAAAGGGTTAAAAGCCTTAACCAATTGCGCAGGCCGTTACTATAAAGATTTAACTGACAATATGAAGGATGAGTTTACTGATACAAAGATACGCGTCTTACAATTCAGCATTGTTAATGAACCGGCCTTAAGTCCGGAACAGGAAGATAAGGTAAAAAAGGAAATATTTAAACGCTATAATTCAGGAATTATAGCATTAAAGAATGAAGAAATTGAACGGGCTGCTTATATCAATGATAAATTAATTAATCATATCATGGAATTGCTTGAGTCAGATAGTGAATTTGCTATGTTGTGCCAAAATATATTCGTTCCAAAACGGAAGCAGCGAATGGAGACAAGAAATAAAATCAATTATATATTGTCGAGAATTCGTAGTGTTTTAGTAATGAAATATATACCTATACAAAGCTATGCTTCAGCGAGTTCAAAACCTGACTTGATTAGAATTTATATGCTGTCGAAGGTAGAGGCGGCTCCGATTGATAATGTTGTTAATGAAATCAATACTATTCTCAAAGCATTAAATAAAATTAGAAATATATTTTTATCGAAAAATCCTGTTTTGGCGGAGAATAATCTCCTATTTGAAACTTTATATTGGGGATTTTCTATCGTAATTTCTAAGAACAAAGATGCATTTGACCAGATGGAATTTACTAAAATTGCGAATGATATACTAAATTGTTCGAATATATCGTGTTTCTGGAACAATGTTAATGTAGAGAAAAAGAGTTTAGACATGGTATTTTTCTCAGCAGGTAGCCATTATTATCGCTCTATTTATAATAGATACATTTTCATTGCAAACTATTTTTCTTATTTAACGGGAATAGACTTTACTTTGTTTTTAAAAGACAAAGCAAGTTTCAATAAAGTGATGTCTAATCCGGTTATTGAACAACAATTCAAAGATTTTAAGCTCTCCAAAGTTGATCCAGCTTCAGCTACTATTTACGATATATTAAAAGACGTCAAATCGAACAGATTCATTATTCGGCCAAAATATCAGAGAACTGAAGTGACGAATACCCAAAAAGCCTCCTATTTAATAGAAAGCATACTTCTAGGTATAAGAATTCCGCCAATTTTCGTCTATAAAAGGAATGATAATGTCCGTGAGGTTATTGATGGCCAGCAACGCCTTCTCTCAATTCTCGGTTTTTTGAAAAAAGAATACAGAACAGAAACTGGTAAGACTGAAATTTCCAGAAAAAATGGGTTTAAATTATCTAAATTAAGATTCCTAACTGAGCTTAATGGCAAAGATAAGGATGGCGTTGAACAAGTTGATGCACGATATATTGACAGAATACTTGATTTCCAAATTGATACTGTCGAGATAAAACAGTCCCAAAATCCAAATTTCAACCCTATTGACTTATTCTTACGCCTTAACTCTAAACCATTTCCGATTGCTGCTAATACGTTTGAAATGTGGAATGCATATGTATCAAAGGAGTATCTGGAAAAAATAAAATTTTACGCAAATAAATATTCTGGTAAATTATTTAAGGAAAAAGATACTCGTATGAAAAATGAAGAACTCATAACGATGCTTGCTTACTTAGCGTATATGAAACGAACTGCAAATTCTGCACCACAGGAGCCTTTAAATATCTTTGTTCGGAATCAGAAGATCAATGCTCGATTTAAGGATAAAAGCATGATAACAACAGTACTTGGTAAATTGTCTCAAGCTCATGATAATGTATTTGATGAGGCATTGGAAGATGTAAATCAATTCATTGAAAAATTAAAAATTTTATGTGGTTCTAGCTTTGATTCTTTTAATCAAATGGTAAGCCAGACTTATAAAAATACAAACACAAAAACTAATCAGAATTTCTATCTTTTGTGGCTGATCTTATGCAACATTTCCCTTGATGATTTATCGAATAGGAAAACTTATATTTTCTCTCGCATCCAGCAAATATTCACAATTTGCCAGGATGTAAAAGAGGATAATTTTGATGTACCTAGATTTGTTTATTCAATTATGCATATATGAGTAATTAATCTTACTTATGTGAGTAATCCGCAGTAGCTGTATCACCGGTCTGCTATGGTGTACCTTTTGCTCGTTAAGGTGTATCAGTTTCCAGTTCTTGACTCCGTCCTTATCGTAGTACATGTGGAAATACATTTATAACATGAAGTCCGCATATTTTATGATCATTCCTCACCAGGTGTACCGCTTATCCGCCGAGGTGTACCAGTCGGCTTTTGAAATTCATCACCATGAAGGTATACGGCATGGCAGTAGAGGTTATCATGCCCTATGGTGATAAGCTGCGATCTTTGGGCTGGTGGTATCCCCAGTTTCTTGGGGAATCTTTGGGAAAGAAGTACGATGTAAACGGAAATATCGTCGATAATGGCCGCATTCCAGTGGCCGCTGTAGGTACAACGGATATGCATTCCCTTACACAGGAGCACCAGCAGGGAGCGAAAAACAAGCTGGTACAGTTTATCACCGTAAAGAAATTACCAAAAGACCTCTAGGTCATCTGTGATGAGAAAGGTGTGAGTGGTCCTGTCCCCATGAGCCGTATGCTCTCCGCTGCCAGAAAGGCGAATGAAGAAGCCCTGGCCTCCGAAGAGCGCATGAGCTGCCACATCGCCATGAAGGAACTCACGCCCTACCATGTGGGTGCGCTCATGTATTTCTTCTTCCTCACCATCGCCTACGAAGGCGCTCTGGCTAATGTAAACGCTTTCGACCAGCCCGGCGTGGAGGACTATAAGAAGATACTGCATGAGGATCTGAGAGAGTATATTTTAGAGAATTGAGGGGAAAGAGATTTGAGGTTTGAGGTTTGAGGTTTGAGATTTGAGACTTCAGATATTAGACAATCAGACTGGCAGTGTGGCTTGTGGCGTATGCCCCTCATTTACGGCGGGCTGCTTGGTGGTGTGGGATTTCTCGACTGCGCTCGAAATGACGATGGCTTCGCCAGACAGTCAGATTAAAGAGAGTACTATCAAAATTTTTCTTATTGATAATGTGGAAAATAGTGCAGATTGAATTTCATTCGACCGGTTGATCATATTAGTGTCATTTTATAGGAGGAAATCAATGCTGCTTTATCATTTGGATCGTGGCCATAGCCTCAAAGAAGGGATGCAGATAAACTTAAAGAATGGTTCTCAAGCGCTTTCGAATGTAGAGAATTCCCCTTTCAACAGTTTATTTACAGATGGATTTTCATTCTTTGGTCTTGATATATTACGTAGTACATGTCCTATGATTCCTGCGTTTTTCAATAGGAGTGGTGATTCACCATTTATAAATGTTGGGAATTTATTCAAAATTAAAGGCCAGGTTGATATTAAGTTGATTGAATTTATATTTGAGTTGGTTAGGCGATTATATTTCTCACGCTATCCATCACGTTTTCAGTCACTTTTTGCGGTTGATAGTGTAAAGGAATTCCATAGATGGCCGGAGTTGCTTGAGGGAAAAGCAAAAACTTTTTCGCTTATTGATTATGATGTGTATGAGATTTCAGTTTCTGATAACATTCCTGCCTTTGATTCAAGCTGGTTAAGAGGAGGAATAGCAGCAGGTATTGACAAAGGTCTTTTTTTTTATGGTGTAAAGATTGACAGCCTCTTTGATGTTGCTTATCATTACTGGAATAGGGATTTTACAGAAGAACCTCGTTTAGAGTATTTAGTTAAACTGCCCATTAGAGTTGGAAGAAAAGTGATTCCTTGATATAAAGTTCTCAATCAGCCTAATCTTCTATATATTATTGAATTATAGTCAATATAGTTTAATGGAGGCGGTTGTAGTGAAGGCAATTTGTTATTATAATACGAAAATTACTTTACCCTATTGGGCTCCAAATAGCCGATTAAATGAAGAATGCCCGTTGGGATTTGCTTATGAAGACGGTGATTTCTATGTTCATATGTATGGCATGGGTGAGGGCTTGTATACTATTTTTCCAGGACTTGTAGATTTTTATAGGTGAGAAAATAAAACAAGATTATGATTGAGCAGACGGCTTCTATTTCATCAGGAAACATATTTAAGATAATGCTCAATACTCGTGGCCTAAAGGGGACTTTTCTTTGTATGTTTTATTGGGGAGGCTCAATTTGGTAAAAAGAAAAAATGTAGAAATTGATTCAACATCTGGGAGCCGAGCCTATAACCGCCTTGATATGCAGGCTAGCCAGAGTCTTCATATGGTGCTTGAGTTGTATGACAAGTTCAATTTTGAAATCATAGAGGATTATTATGATGATATCACGATTTTGAATTTGGACAAAGATCCTTTGGTAGTAAGCTATTACCAGATGAAAACAAGTGATCATGTGATAACTATCGATTCTGCTATTAAGAAAGATTGGTTGGTAAAAATGCAGAGGCAGATGGAACGACCGGAAGGATGGATAGTCAAGGAATTAGGTCTTATTACAAACACTCCGCTTAAGGTTATTTTTAAAGTACAGGGGAAAAATGGAAAATCAATTACTCATAAAGTAGAGTATAAAGATCCTCATACGCCCTTTTCCAAATTTGACAAATCCGTTCGAAATCGAATTATAAATGATATAGCAGCGAAATGTGGTATTCCTACCGAAGAAGTGGATTTATCAAAGTTTGTTCATGTTCATACAACTCTTTCTATAGAGCGGCATAGAGACATTGTAGAAAAAGAAATGTCTGATTTCCTTTTTTGCAAGAATCGTCACATAACTATAGATACGGTCAAGGGCATTTACCAGACTGTTATGGAAATTTTAACGAAGAAACAAGCATATGAGGAATTATCTGAAGATGCCCCCTCAGAAGATGTAAGAATGGAAGGGGTTTTCTAGAGATGATTTTAATCGGATTATAGACAAATCTATTCTTTTATCTGTCCCTTCATTTCCGGATGTACGAAAATTTCTTCAGATGAAAGATAATGATGAAAGGGAGCTTAGTATCTCAAATTCATATTCTCGAATAGTCTCTGACAGTATGAATAGCTCAGATAAATCCTTTTCTGCTATATTTGATTTAACGTTGGAATTTATAGAAAAAGCCCCATTTACATCAAGTGACAATTTGTGGGATTATGCTCTTAAAATAGAGGAAAAAGTTCGGGGTACGAATTCACTTTTATTGACTCCTTATAAAGAACATTCTTACATTGCAGTTTTAGCTGTATGTATTTCAATTAATCTTTCAAGAAAAAGCAGGTGACTTATATGAGTAAACAGTTTATTCAGTCAAATGTGCCTACGCATCGCACAATGTATTTTAAAGATATACTGATAACTGATATTTTGGATAAAACTGCTTTCTATGCAACATTTCAGCCTGGAATGAATGTTGTTACTAGTTCTGAAAATCATGTCGGGAAGTCATCTATTTTAAAATCGTTATATTATGCTTTGGGAGCAGAAGTCCGTTTTGATGATCGCTGGAACAAAAATGTAAAACTGATAGTTGTCACTTTCACTGTGGATGGAGAAGAGTATAGAGTCGCCAGATATTTAAAAAAGTATGCAGTTTTTAAAAGTATAGGAAAAAGACTGAAACTGATATTGCTAACCTCAAGTATAACTAAAGAACTGGCTCCATGTTTAGAAAAAATATTTGACTTTTCCGTTTATCTTATGGAGAAAAAACAGGGGCAGGGAAATGATTCCAAAATTATTCAAGCTCCACCAGCCTTTACTTTCATGCCATATTTTATCGATCAGGACAAAGGGTGGTCTGAATTATATGGGAGTTTTCAAAATGTTGAACAGTTTACTAAACCAGAAAGAGCAAAGACGGTTTACTATCATTTAGGCTTATATACCAGATCCCGTATGGAACTTCAGACGAAAAAGGACAAACTTACTGATGAATTGAAGAAACTGGACAAGAGAAAAGAAGATTCCTTGGTTATCATAAAAGCCTTATCTCAAAAGGCAAACTATTTGCTTCCCGTTGATACCATAGAAGAGTTGAAGCAGCAAATGAAAATCCCGAAAGAAGAAATTGAAGAAATGGTTCAGAAGATTGGAACGATTCGTAATAATATTCAGAAATTGCAAACAAGCCTTCAGGAGCACGAATATCAGCTGGAATTAATTAAGAAGTACCAAAAAGCTCATCTATTAGAAAACAATGATAAAAATATGCAGAACACAAAAATTCATGTCTGCCCACGTTGCGGATTTGAGTTTGATGATGCGCTGAATGCTCTTATCAGAAAAAATTATAATCAATCTAATGAAGAATATCTATTTGATCAGGTTAATTTAATTATATTTAATCTAAAAAACGAGCTAAGAACACAAGGGGAAACATACATCAGTCTTGTCCGTGAACTTAAAAGAAAAGAAGTAGTTTATTCTGAGTCACAGAAACCTTACGAAATCTATTTGCGCTCTAAAGGCTTAAGAGAAACGCTTCAGCAATATCAACAAGAACTTGGGAAGATAGAGAGTGACATTTCTATAAAAGCAAATGAGATTAAAGAGATTAACAAGGATTTGAGAACCGCTGCGGTCAAAAAAGAAGTTGAAGAAAAATACAAAGAATATGTAGTTAGAATCTTGCAGTACTTAGAGGCTTGGAATTCAATATATGATAAGAAAATAAAATTAACTCAGGAAATTAAGGCACAGGGCTCTCTCATGCCTAAAATTATAATTTCGCAGTTTATCGGCCTTTTTCAAACCATTGATAGTGTAAATAGCCCAGCAACCCGCTTTCCTTTTGTTGTTGATTCCCCCCGAAGCTTTGAGTCAAGTGATCGAAGCAGTACTGAAATTTTGAATGTTATCACAAAGTCTATAAAATATGTACCTCAAGTTATATTGGCAACTGTTGACTACGATAAATTTGAAATTCAGTCTAATGCGGAGGTCCATGAAATTGTTCTTGAGAATCAGTTCCATTTGTTGTCTAAAGAAATTTATAGTAAAAAGAAGGAAGAGATTGATGAATTTTACAATATGCTGAACCGAGTTGAGTAGTTTTGCATTGCGGTTAATCGTTCATACACTGCATTGTCTTTTAGGTGCTTATCCAAGTAGACTGAGAAAACGTTTATTTATTGGGGCTATTTTCCTTAAGTGGAACATTACGTTTCTTTAGTGCTGAATATTGCGCTGTTTCAGAGCTGCCTAATACGCATGTGAAAGCCAGCGAATGCACAGGAAGGAGCCGTCTATTTTATGTAGATGACTCTTTCTGGATTTATCCGTTTTTGCGGATTCAATCATGCCCGTAATTGAGGAATATAGGATGGCTCTCCGGTGAGTATTGGGGTAAACTGTGGGGGCTCCCGTCAGCGTATCGTGTGGCTCTTGGCTGCGTATTAAATGAGTTTAGCAGCAGGCAGTACTCATTAGAAACGCAAATTTTTAAATTTGCGTTTTCTGATTTTTATACTGAAAGGCTTTACCGAATATGATAAAATAAAGATGATACACATCAAAGCTCAAATTGATATATTATTGAGGAAGGCTATATCAGCAGGGGGTGAGTAGAATGTCGAGCGCACTGATGGTTGCCAAGTATATTGTAAATAGATGTGTGAAAAGTGGTACACCAATTAGTAATTTGCAGTTACAAAAGATACTTTATTTTGTGCAAATGGCATTTTTGAAGAAGCTGGATAAGCCTTGCTTTAGCGATGATATTGAAGCATGGCAGTTTGGCCCTGTTGTTCCTGCTGTTTATTATCATTTCTGTGGCTTTGGCGCAATGCCTATATGGTCCAGTTATAAGGTGGATTCAGTTTTACATAGTGAAATTATAGATCAAGTGGTGGATGAAAAGAAGCAAATGAATCCTTGGGATCTAGTAGCTGAATCGCATCGTAAGGGAAGCCCCTGGAACTTGATTTATCAGGATGGGCAGGGGAGTCACAAGGTAATTCCTTTAGAATTGATGAGGAATGCAGCTAGATGAATAGGGATGAATTGCAAGATCTAAATGAAAAAAGGCAAGAATTCCGGCTAATCCTTTTGGAGTTATCAGCTGACCAGGAAATATTAAAAGAACCAAAGAAACGAAGTGGTTTCTATTTAAGGTTGGAGAAACTTTATTATGCTCCTGATAACGAAAAGAGGTTCCGTCATTTTTATTCAGATATTTTTAGCGTTCTTACACAAATTAATGATGGTGATGATCAAGGAAGTATTGATGTTTTAGGACAAAATATGGATATCTTACTATGTGGATACCAGGCTAAGAATTCTGATGATGAAGGAAAACTTATTGATATTTCTGATCAAATTCGGAAGCTGTATGATCATATCAGTTTGGATATTGCACGGATTAAATACTCAGAAAAAGGGGACGTAGAGGTATCAGGCCAAGAATCAATTGAGAAGATACGATCCCAGATTAATGATGATGAGAGTAAAATCATAACTTTGCAAGACAGTGTTAAAGAGGCAACTGTGAAAGCAGATAAAATGCAGAAAGAGTATGTCTCTATTTTGGCTATTTTTGCTGCGGTTATTGGAGTCTTTTTCTCAGGAGTCGGTTTTTCAACTTCAGTTTTAAGTAATATTGACAAGTCATCTATTTATCGAATTTTATTAGGCGTTACCATTTTAGGTATGTTCCTTTTTAATTTACTTGCCCTGCTGCTTGGTTTTATTCGTGAGATTGTCGTGAATAAGACATGGAGCTTGCGGGTGTATATTATTGGTAATCTTGCCTTTATCATAATTTTAACCTTCATATATGTAGCATGGATTTTCCAGGTATTTGGAGAAGCGAGCTTTTAAACTATAATGACTAACATTCTTTGAAAAGTGGATATCTTTTTATGCATTTGCAAATAGCTGGCATTTAAAAGGGCAAATACAAAAAAGCTCCCCGCGGATGGGGAGTTTTTGTATTGCTCTTCTAATTTTCAAACCGCTTCAGCCGGTAGGTACATTTCTTTTTCGGTTTGTTTTCACAGGTTACGTAGATGGCAAACTCTTTCTGATAGAGCGGATTGACTTCATGGGCCATAAGGTCGGGAATGTTTTCTTTATCGAATTTGACGGTGCTGATGGTGCCGTCTTTTTGCTTAATACGGAAAAAGGATTTTTCCATGCTCTTATGGCGCGTAATACTCACATACTTGCTGCATCCCTTTACTTCTCTTAAAATGCGATTGAATTTATTTCTACTTTGCGTATAATACAAATAAGGGCTATTTGATTTTTATATTTCATCTCGGTCCGGTGACGATGTCTTATGAGACATCGGATAGCTTTAACAATGTCAAGGCTCCTTTCAGAATGGTGGTAATCATCCTGAAACGTGAAAGAAATGCATTTCTTTCACGTTTCAGCGGACACTTGCTACGCGGTATGAATTCGAGCAAGGCTAGCAGGCACTCTGCAAACGCAGTAATTGCCTGTAATGTGGTGGCTGGTGATTCTGTCTCCAGTATATCACAGAGAATTAAACATGTTGGATAGGGGAGTAATCCGGTTTGCTTTTCGTCCCATTAGCTATAAGGATCTATCCACCTTGGCTAGTGGGATTTTTAAGTGGGGCTTATGTAAGGATGTTGCATATGGATGCAGATATCGAAATTAGAAAAGAAATCGAAGGGAAAAATATTTCTTATATCCATTTTGATCGTAGAATAAAACTGACAAATCATTTGTGGTGTTGCATTACAAATAAACAGTGGGTGCTAAGGCATGGTTTTTATCCTTTTATTCATTTTAAACGGCCTAAGTACCATAAGTCTTGGTCGACGGATTCTTCAGGAAAACGAATTTGGAAAGACGAAGGGCCAAAATATAGGGATATACTCTATGCAGCACATAAAGATGCATGGATTTACAGATACTATGGAGCCCTGTTTAACAGAAAGTATAACCGGTATTTAGGGAATAGGAATATTGATGATTGTTCTATTGCGTATAGGACAAACAAGAAGGGAAAATCAAATATTTCCTTTGCAGAGGAAGCGTTGGCTTTTATTAAGTTCCATAAGCCTTGTTATGTTATCATAGGTGATTTTACACATTTTTTTGATTTTCTTGATCATGCTTACCTGTTGAACCAGATTCGTTACGTTTTGGATAGTCAGTATATTCCTGATGATATATATTATGTATTGAACTCTCTCCTGCATTACAGTTATGTTGATTACGAAGGGATTACTTCCTATAAAGGGATGACACATCAACAGCTTTGCCAGTGTCAAACAGTTTTGACAAATCAGGAATTCCGGATTCTCTCAAGAAAGAAACAGAGAGAATCTAAAGACGACAAGTTTATTATAAAGGTAAATAGAGAACATTTCGGTATTCCGCAGGGGTCACCCATGAGTGGGGTACTGGCGAATATCTATATGATTCAATTTGATGAAAAGATTTTTGAATTAGTGCAGTCGTATCATGGAATATACCGCCGTTATTCTGATGATTTTATTATTGCTATTCCGGAAAAGTATATAACGGAAGAACAATATCAACAAATGATTCATCAGTTGCAGGAAATTTTTAACCAGAGAAGTACAAATACAGGAAAGTATCTGGTTAAATTATCACCGGAAAAAACTAAGAAATATCGTTTTAGTGCGAACTTGATTATTTACAATGAGCAAAAGGAGCATGGTATCATTTCCTTTTTAGGGTTTTCATACGATGGAAAGAGAGTTTATATTAAAGACAGCTCTGTAAGGCGTTATTATAGTCATGCTTATAGTAAGGCTGATCACGTTGTGAAGCAAAATGTCCAGCTTAGCCAGCTTAAGAAGAATAAAAGGAGAACTACAAATTTATATACGTTGTATAGCATATCTGGATTGTATAGAAATAGCAGTAAGTCTAAGCGAGGATCAAATTTTCCGGTGTATTCCCAAAGGGCACATTTTATCTTCCAAAAGAATTTCAAGAGTGAAAATCAAACCGGCCTCGTAGCCCAAAGGCATATGAGACAATTAAGAAAACGACTTAATTCCCCCAAATAGCAGATTAGGGATATTTAGAAATGGTAAATAGGGGGGAATAACTCAGTCGGAAAAAGATGAGCGTCGCTTTTGCACTGTTATTTTAATCTCCTGATGCCTGCTTGAGAGGGAGATGCATTATGTTATTATAGCATTTTAACAATTTGTCAAACTTGGGCTTCTTATTAATGAATTCTTAAATACAAGTTGGCGCCTATGGGGAACATTCTTGTTATATGGGCATTTTGTGTATTCGTAAATATGAGGTAAACTATGGACCAAGATTCTAAGCATCTTTCTTCACAGGATGAGCAGAAGGGAAAGGCCAACACTCCGAATGATAAAAGTATTGCTATTATTGTTGAAGCAGCAGCGAAAGAGTATGCTCGTCAGACTGAAACATACGATAAAATCTACCAAAGGTCCAGTTTTGCTTTGGCTGCTTGCGGTATTTTTATGGCTGTAATGGCAAGGTTTATCAATGCAAACACTGTGTTGAATGCGTTGAAATCAATTTTTGTAATTGGTGTACTTGACAGGACTTTCTTTTTAGGGACCGGCTTCCTTATGCTTCTTATCTCTATGATGATGTTTCTTTGGCTCTTACGCGGTAAGCGTATGGAAGCTTTGGGTATTGAACTAGTGGAGAATTTGGATGTAGAAAATAGGGGAGAGATTGAGTCTTATAAATGGCTGAAAAATGGATATATTAAGGCTATCAAATCCATAAAGATTAAATCGTCTGTAAAGCAGAAACAGTATAATAGGGCTCTGAATGTCCTCCTCATATCTTTAGTTTTGTTTGCAATCAGCTTTCTTTTACAGGAGGTATAAAATGAATTTCTTTGTGCTTTCGGATGAGGATAGTGATAAAGATACCGGTTCCAGCACTACGGGTTATCCTAGTGAAAGTACGATTATCGAAACACGTAGTGGAGATAAAAGTGGACATAGTTCCAGAAATAGATAATGAGTGATTGCCGTAGGCGAGCAGAATTCGGCGGCTAAGGAAGTTCGAGTGTGAATTTTCTAACTTATGGCGTTGAGGTATGAAGATTGAAATATGGAGGCTGCTATATTGTTCCACTGCAAAGAAACCCGGTGTCTCCAAGCTTCCCATCATGCCCAATGAGTTCGGTGTCTGCATGGTCTACGGCCGCTGCTGTACGAGGTACGATGGCGCGCGCCATACATGAGACTCCCGTCATTTTTGCCCTGTAGGGATTTTCTGGAGTCCTGAGTTTCTCTGTGTTTTTCTGTGTTTGCTGAATTTGTTACCTTTCCGGAAAAGGTAGAGGGGAGAAAGGCGGTACCCTTTTTGAATTCCGGTATTCCATTCCTGCATTTCCTATGGCCATCTTGGAAATATATGGAATGCTTTCTTTCAAAACCGCGGGCCTTTTCATGTCCCTCTACTATATAAATAACGGCAGGCTGCGATTTTTGAAAATTATAGAAATTTTTACTGTTTTTTACATGTAGCCGGATTGACCGGAAAAATATCTTCTCTGGTCTCAGGAGATTCAGAAAGAATGTAAATGAAAAATCCTATCGGATGTGGATAGTATCTCATACTCGATGGGATTTTTAACATGCATCGATCATTTAAAGCTTTCAGTCCGTGAAATGTTCTCGAAAAGATTTGTTGACAGAGGTCCGGTCAAGACATATAATACATACATATACATATATACATATATACATATATCAAAGGAGCGATTAGAATGGCTGGGAAAATGTGTCCAAACTGTGGAAGACTTACTTTTTTTCAAACCCTCACCGGTCGGAAATGCACGAAATGTGGATATGAAATGATTCTTGCACCGAATGGCGGAAAAGGCGGACGTGGAACAAAATGCCCAAACTGTGGGAAAATGACAGTTTTCAATAACCGCTGTCAGAATTGTGGTGCTACCTTTAAAATGGGGAAATGAAAAATCCCATCAACTATGAAATACTTTTCAAAGTTGATGGGATTTTATTCTTTATCCATCAGGGATATCCGATTATTTGCTGACTGGTGCAGCATTAATCTGTACAATAGGGATAACAACAGGAAATGAAGAATCCCTTTGAAAGGGCAGGATGAAGCTTCATGTTGCAGAGATAAAAAACAAACCGAATGAGATGAGTCTTCAAATCTGCAAGAATCGTAGGCTGTTTCGGCGCTGTCTGATATGCTTCCCTGATGAGTGCACAGGAGGGAGCAGCCTCTTTTATAATAGATTTCTGTTATCTATCTCTCTTGTAGCAGTTGAGTACAGGGGAATACAGGTGGTATGCTGGAATATATAAGGAGTGCTGGGATGACTATCCTAATCACTGGCGGCGCCGGATTTATTGGTTCTAATTTTATATTTTACATGATGAAGAAGTATCCGGATTATCGTATCGTCTGTCTGGACAAGCTGACCTACGCGGGAAATCTGTCTACCCTGGCACCGGTCATGGATAAGCCGAATTTCCGCTTTGTGAAGATGGATATCTGCGACAGCGATGCCGTATATGGCCTCTTTGAAGAGGAGCATCCGGATGTGGTGGTGAATTTTGCGGCGGAATCCCATGTGGACCGGTCCATTCTGAATCCGGAAATTTTCCTGGAAACGAATATTATCGGTACTTCCGTCCTCATGGATGCCTGCAGGAAGTATGGCATCGGCCGGTACCATCAGGTATCCACCGACGAGGTATATGGGGATCTGCCCTTGGACAGACCGGATCTTTTCTTCACGGAAAAAACGCCCCTTCATACCAGCTCTCCCTACAGCAGCTCCAAGGCAGGAGCGGATCTTCTGGTGGGCGCCTACCATCGTACCTACGGCCTGCCAGCGACCATTTCCCGCTGCAGCAATAACTACGGACCGTACCAGTTTCCGGAAAAGCTGATACCCCTCATGATGATGAACGCTCTGGAAGATAAGCCCCTTCCGGTGTATGGGGATGGAAAAAACGTAAGGGACTGGCTCTATGTGGAGGATCACTGCAAGGCCATCGACCTCATCATCCATCAAGGTACCGTAGGGGAGGTCTACAATATCGGCGGCCATAACGAAATGGCAAACATTGACATTGTGCGGCTTATCCTCAAGGAACTGGGAAAACCGGAAAGTCTTATCACCTATGTGAAAGATAGAAAAGGACATGACCGGAGATATGCCATCGACCCCGCAAAGATCCATAAAGAACTGGGATGGCTGCCGGAAACGAAATTTGCTGATGGGATTAAGAAGACTATCCGCTGGTACCTGGATCATAAGGAATGGTGGATGGGAAGATGAGATTATAAGAAATTTGGGGAGGCAGAGGCATTTAGACGGGAGACGTCAGACAATCAGACTTCAGAATGACAGCGCAGATTGCAGCATATACTTCAATTACGGCAGGGGTATGGCGGTGGGAGATTTCTCGGCTCCGCTTCGCTTTGCTCGAAATGACGGGGAGGGGGAGGTCTCGGCTGTCCGCTATCGGCTATCGGCTACCGCCAGACCGCTTGCCTTCGGCAAGCCCCCCCTCGCCACTGCGTGGCCCTCTCCCCCCTGACAAGCAGTGGGGCGCAAGAGAGTATATAGGCGCTCGCCACCCAGTCTCGTTCGGGGTGGGCAGGTAAAATAGAGTGAGGACCCTTGCCAAAAAACGTGCATTCCCCTTTGAAGTGGCGAAGGGGCTGCCGCCCTTTGAGAGAAAACAGACACAATCTTCGCCGGCAGGCGGCTGTGTCCCCTGCCACGCAAAAAAAGACCGCCGCGGCGGTCTTTTTTCATATCAGCATTCCAGGTCCAGTTCCACCGGGCAGTGGTCGCTGCCCAGGATATCGGAGTGGATGGAGGCGCCTTTGATGTGGTCTTTCCATACGCTGGAGACGAGGAAGTAATCGATTCTCCATCCCACGTTTCTTTCTCTGGCTTTGGCAAAGTAGCTCCACCAGGAGTAGGCGTCTTTTTCGTCGGGGTGGAGGTGACGGAAGGAGTCGGTGAAGCCGGCGGCAAGGAGGTCGGGCCTCCG
>ERZ1023963.132-NODE-132-length-22405-cov-10.066801_pt1 | contig 22405 bp, 18 predicted proteins | sample MGYA00380427_ERZ1023963 | MGnify/ENA primary metagenome ERZ1023963 (study PRJEB33179, sample SAMN07449061) | human gut metagenome | biome: Human-gut; feature: Human associated habitat; material: Faeces | host: Homo sapiens | place: India:Kasaragod | collected... | reverse complement strand
ACGCTTTCCCGTGGAGAAAGTCCGGCGCAGCCGGATAAGGGGGAGCCGCGTAGCGTCTAATTACCAGAATGCTTATCATGCCATATGACACTGAAAGTAAATCCCGTAACGCTGACTTTATAAGCATTGCCCTACGGGCAATCCACAACCCTCAGCCCGGTAGGGCTGTCGCCCCCCTGAGCGGAAGCGATGCACAGCGAACATGATTTGAAGGAGCGCCAGCGACGCACAAATCATAGTGAGTCGTTTCCCCTGTGGGGTGCAACCCTTCTACACAACCCGCGGCGGAGCCGCGCCCCTTTTTTTATTTGCGGCGGAGCCGCGCCCCTTTTTTTATTTGCGGCAGAGCCGCTACCACCACCCTTTGAACCCTCTGAACCTTTTGAACCCGGGCGCCGAAGGCGCCTGAACCCTCTTACTTTCGGGAATGCACCACAGCACCGCTATGACGCGAAAAAAGCGCCCCCGGGAGGACGCTTTTTGTATGTCACATAAGTCCGCGGATCAGAATGACCAGGATGAGGACGGGGAGGATGAACTGGAAGTACGGTTTCAGCCAGCGGGGCATTTTCATGCCGCTTCCTTTATTTACTTCTTCGATGTAGTTGTCAAAGCCCCAGCCGAAGCGGGTGACGCAGAAGAGGAGGTACACCAGGGCGCCGCCGGGGAGGAGGAGGTTGCTTACCAGGAAGTCTTCGCTGTCCAGCACGTCCCTGGCACCGATGAAGTGCATGCCGGAAAGGACGTTATATCCCAGGACGCAGGGGATGGAGAAGAAGAATACGATGATGAGATTCACCATCACCGATTTCTTTCTTGTCCAGCCGAAGTTATCCATGGCGCAGGCGATGAGGTTTTCAAATACCGCCGTCACCGTGGAGAAGCTGGCGAAGGTCATGAATACGAAGAACAGGGTGCCCCAGAGCCTGCCGGCGGTCATGTCGGTGAAGATTTTCGGCAGGGTAATGAAGATGAGGGATGGGCCCTCATCAGGATGGATGTTGTAGGCAAAGCAGGCGGGGAAAATGATGAGTCCTGAAAGAAGGGCCACGAAGGTGTCCAGGGCCGTAATGCGCACGGCTTCGCCGGTTAAGGTGAAATCGTCGGTCATGTAGCTGCCGAAGATTTCCAGGGCACCGATACCGAGGGAAAGTGTAAAGAAGGCCTGGTTCATGGCTGCGGCCGCCACATTGCCAAGACCCGCTTCCACCGCCCTGTCCCAGTCCGGCAGGAGGTAGAATGCAAGACCCGGTTCGCCGCCTTTCAGGAAAAGGCTGTGAAGAGCCAGCACCACGATAAGGATGAGGAGGCAGGACATCATGACCTTCGTAATCCGTTCCACCCCATTATGAAGACCCAAACCGCACACCAGGAAACCAAGGAATACGGTGAGTGCCATGAAGATTCCCATTTCCCAGGGACTTCCCAGCATGGCGGTAAAGACCGTCGGTATGGCGTCCTGTGAAATCCCGCTGAAGGTGCCGGTGAGAAATTTCCAGAAATAGGCCAGCATCCAGCCGGATACGGTGGTGTAGTACATCATGAGGAGGTAGCAGCCCAGGATACAGAACCAGCCGTGCAGGTGCCAGAAACTGCCCGGCTTCTCCAGCGCTTTGTAAGCACCCACGGCACTCTTCCTGCCGCCCCGGCCCACCGCCAGTTCCATGGTCATCACGGGAATGCCCATGAGAAGGAGGAAGCAGAGATAAAAGAGGACAAATACGGCGCCGCCGTATTCTCCTGTAATGTAGGGAAATTTCCACACATTCCCTATGCCGATGGCACAGCCTGCACTGACAAGCAGGAAGCCCAGTCGGGATTTAAAACTGTCGCGATTTTCCATAAATTTCTCCTTATAATTTGATATGTATAACAGGTATTATACATCCGCTCGTGCCGTGGCGCCAGTTGGGACACACTCATGGGGCCACTGCGTGGCCCGGGTTCAAAGGGTTCAGAGGGGTTTGCCTGCCTTTGGCAGGCGGGTTCAAAGGGCGTGGTGGCGGCTCGCGCCGCAAATATAAAAAAGGCGCCGCTTCGCGGCAGCGCTGCCGCAGGCAGCATTCATAACTACCCTCTGAACCAGCCCGCTCTGTGGGCGGAACCCATCGGTCAGTGCACAGCACATGACCAATAGAACCCGGGCGCCAAAGGCGCCTGAACCTTCTTGCATTCGGGACTTCAGCACAGCGCCGCTATATCTCCACCGCTATATCTCTACTCCCTTAAAATACTTCTCCACAAAGGGCACCCGGAAGAGTTTGATGGTCCTTCCGGAGAGGTAGGAGAGGGGACCTGCTTCTTCTCCGAAGGCGAAGGTGGTTTTATAGGAACAGAGGAGCTGGCGTCTTTCTTTTTTTGTACGGTTCCATGCCTTGGAGCCGTACTTGTCATCTCCCAGGAGGGGATGGCCGGCTTGGGCCATCTGGCAGCGTATCTGGTGGGTGCGTCCTGTGAGGAGGCGGCATTCCACCAGGGACAGGCCCTGGCTATAGGATTTCACTTCGTATTCGGTCACCGCCGTTTTGGAGCCCTTCACCGGATGGTCTGTCACGTAGACCCGGTTCTTTTTCGCATCCTTGAAGAGCTGGTTCTCCAGCCTGCCCTTTTCCGGCGTCATCCTGCCGGCTGCCACGCAGAGGTAGGATTTCCGGATTTTCCTTTCCATGATCATGCGGTCAAGAATTTCCCCGTCCTTTGGATTTTTCGCCAGGATCAGGATGCCGCTGGTATTGAAATCGATGCGGTGCACCGGATAGGCAGGGGGTTCCCCTTTTGCTCTAAGGAAATGATTCACTCTGTCCAGCAGGGTGTCCTTTGCCACCCCTGTCACGTCCAGAGAGAGGAGTCCGGCGGGTTTATTCACCGCCAGAATGTGGTCATCCTCGTAGAGAATATCCACGGGTGCTGTCTTTCTTTCTTCCAGCACAAAGGAGCGGACCCGGTCCCCTTCCACCAGCCGGTAGGAAGGTTCTTCCTTCTTTCCGTTCACTTTGATTTTCTTCGTGCGCAGGGATTTCATAAAAAAAGACCGGCCCCAGCCTTTCCTTTCCATGAGGAAAGCGTCCAGCCTTTTCCCTGCCTCACCGGCCCTGATGGTCCATTCTTCCATGCTTTCCTCCTGTCACCGGTCCTGGCGGGAAGGGGCATTTCTTCCTTCCCTTTGCCGAATGCCCCGCTGCGTCAGCTCCCGGATGGTCCGGTAAACCACTTTGTCATGCTCTCCTGCAATGTCAAAGGCGCCGCACATGGCCTGGGACAGGGATGTCATAAGCGGCCGGTAATGCTCCTTATCTATGATGATTTCTATTCTTCCCTTATCGTGTTCAATGACCTGGATTAAAGCATCCGGTTTTTCTTCCATACCTTCTCCTCCGGAAATCGAATTATTTTCTGTCTTCCCTGTAAGACCCGGCCAGCACAGCAAGAAAAGCATCCACGTCCTGCACATGGTCTTCAGGAATCCCGTGCAGGGAGCATAGGGCTGCCGTAAGCAAAGCCTTCGTTTCCTTTCTCGTTCCATCGGAATGAAGGGTGAGCCCCGCTTCATCCAAGGTAATGGCTATGGAAATACGGTTCCTCCAATTTTCCATGGTCTTCCTCCCTGCAGAAAATGTATTATATCACACCATTTATGCTACACGAAAGAGGCGGTAAAGGCAATACTTTAAGGAAGCACTGATTAATTCATAGAGTCTGCTTTTATAAGAATTTTTATACACTGCTTCGTCATGGGACTCCTTAAATAGCTCGCTATTCCCTTTCCCATTCCTCGCATTGCATAAAAATTCTAGAATAAAAGCAGACAACGATTTAATCAGCGCTTTCTTAGGGGCCCCTTTGCGGACCGGGTTCAGAGGGTTCAAAGGGGAAGGTTGACGGGGCCTTTGGCCCCGAGGGTTCTTAAGGTTCTAAAGTTTGACAGGCCCTTCTGGCCTGAGGGTTGTGGTATCGCCCTACGGGCGATGATTTTTATAGACAGCGTTACGGGATTCCCTCCCCGCCCCACCGGTCATCCGAGCGAAGCGAAAAGTCCTGGTACATGCCGGCAATTTTATATGTCATAGCATCCCAGTCGGCGGGAAGAATCTGCACAGTGTAGAGGCCGCGGCCTATGCCAGTGACTCACTAGAAACTATCTCCCTGTCCCACTGTCCCACTAGCCCACTAGCCCACCAGCTCACTAGCTCACTAATATAATTTCCGCATATGTACCATGAAATTCTCCTATTTTTATTATATCTATCATGGAACTATACTACAGGCAGGAAGGATTCCTTCCTCTTGCCGCCGGTGAAATGCAGATTATGACCGGTGAAATGCAAAATATAATCTTTAGGTTATTATAGATTTTTCCTATTAGATTTAAGCTATATGTTTTCCGTATAATAAAATCAAATCATGGCATAAGTTTTTGGAAGCGTGGGAGTGTTTGCTATGAACAACGAAGAGTACATGGAATACGAAGGATACCGGATTATTGAAGCGGCGCTTCTTTCCTATACTTCTCCTGACCGCAGCCTGCTGCCGGAAGCGGGGCCGGAGAGCGGCCTGGTATGGGATTACGTCCTCTTCCGTCTGTATCTGGCGGAGAAAACGATTCGCCGCTTTCCCAGCGGATTCGGCTGCATGGACCGCATGGCCGACGGCCTCAGGGATGGGATTTCCCATCTGTCCCTCACCCTCAGGACCCTGTCCCTCTTGAAAGGTCTGAATGGCTCTTCCCTCATTCTGGGCGGCGTTCTACCGAATGAAGAAAAGGTGAAAGAACGTTTCCATGAATTTCACCATCTGGAAATGACCTGCGGCGGTTCCCTGGAAAAAATGGTGGCTTCCCTGGCCGCCCTTTCCGGCTGCCGGGCGGACAGGAAATTGATTTCCTACCTTTCCGCTGAAACAAGGGCCTTCCTTTCCCATCTTTCCGAAAAACTTTCCTTCCTGACGCTCCGGCATATCTATCAGGGCGCCAGAGACTTCAGCCCCTCCCTGCCTTCCTTTGCAGGAGAAGCAGCGGACGATTCCTCTTTCCTTGCCCTGCTCACGGGGCTGGCGTTGAGCTGTCTGGTCATGCTTTTGTAAAATCCCTATCCAAAAGGAAAAAGTAAGAGTACAATGAGAACATAGCAGAATGAAGAGCATGGATTCCAATGAATCCATGCTTCTCTGATGGGAGGAGGCGCTTTCTATGGACATGACGGAGTATCTGGAAAATATGGGAATCACCGTATGCCAGCGCGCCTTCTTTTCCTACATGGCCAAGCCCCAAGGAAGCTACGGTCTCCACATGATTTTCCGCCTCTTCCTGAAGAAGAAACGAATCATCATGCTGGAGCGGGACCGGGCTGGCTGGTGCCGTTTCCTTTCGGACTACGCCGTATTCCGCCTCTATATCGCCCGCTTCGTACTGAAGGACTTTGCCCGGGATTATCCGCCCCTTTTAAACATCTACACCGGTTTTGACAAAGTGGAAAAGGATTTCCCGGAATTTCTGAAAAAAGAAGCGGACCCGGGGCGGGGCGTGGGGGATATGTCCCTTCTCCCCGACAATCTTCCCTACCTCTATTCCGAAGAAAAAATCAAAGCCTGCCACGAGCTCTTCGACCACATGGCTGCCAAGGCGGAAAGGAAACTGGATAACCCCGATGAAATCTTAAAGAGCCTCATCACCGAAGGCCTTTCCTATCTTGCATCCAGGGACAAGGCGCCGCTGTACACGCCGGTGTTCTGGTTCTTCTCCAAAGAAACTCTTTCCTACGCCCAGTATCTGTCGGAACTGTACAAAGGACTCATTCCGGAGAGCCATTACGAAAATCTCCACGCCCGCCCCTATCAGGAAGTGGAACGGGAAGAGGATACCTTCTACACCGACTACCGCCTGCCGGCGTACATCCTCTTCTTCCTGGCCGGCCTCATCTGCCTGGTGCTGGCGAAGGCGTAATGGGGCCGCGAAGCGGCCCGGGTTCAAAGGGTTCAGAGGGGAAGGTTGACGCCCACTGCGTGGGCGAGGGTTCTAAAGGTTCTTAGGTTTGACGGACCTTTGGTTCGAGGGTTGTGGTATTGCCGCCTTCGGCGGCATTTTATAATGGCGCCCACAGGCGCCATACCTCGCCAGCGCAGCGATACTATTTAACTCCCCTGGGCGGATCCCTCAAACAGTCCGGGAGGCGTCAGCCGGTCCCGGACTGAACCTTTGGCTCCCAGGGGCGTCAGCCCCGGAGGCGCCATCAACCCTCACGGCGAAGCCGTGTCAACCTTCGAGAATTCAGCCTGCCCTCCATTTTGACACTAAAAAACGCTCCTTTCGGAGCGTTTTTTATTTCCTATCAGAATACATCCTTCAGAACGATGGTCTGTTCACGGCTGGGGCCTACGGACACGATGCCGATGGGCACACCGATGAGTTTGGAAATACCGTCCAGGTATTCCTTGCAGAGAGCCGGCAGTTCGTCGTAATTGCGGATGTCGGAAATCTTCTGTTTCCAGCCTTTGAAGGTCTTGTATACGGGGGTAATCTTTTCCAGGAATTTCAGGTCAGCCGGATATTCTTCCACTTCTTTTCCTTCGTATTCGTAGCCTGTGCAGACTTTGATTTCTTCCATGTCGTCCAGGATATCCAGCCGGGTAATGGCCAGGTAGTCGAAGGAGTTCAGGGCAGCGGCATAACGGACAGCCCGGGCATCCAGCCAGCCCACGCGGCGGGGACGGCCGGTGACGGTGCCGAATTCGTGGGCCGTATTTCTAATGTAATCTCCGGTTGCATCTTTCAGTTCCGTGGGGAACGGGCCCTGGCCTACGCGGGTGCTGTAGGCTTTCACTACGCCGAATATGTTCTGCATCATATGGGGTCCGATGCCGGCGCCGATGCAGGCACCGCCGGCGGTAGGATGGGAAGAGGTAACAAAGGGATAGGTGCCGTTGTCGCAGTCCAGCATGGAAGCCTGAGCGCCTTCAAAGAGTACGTTCTTGCCTTCCTTCACCAGGGTCTGCACGGTGTAGTTGGTATCCTTCACATAGGGGCGGAGCTTTTCCGCATAGCCCAGGTAGTCGTCCAGCATGGTTTCATAGTCGAAGCCTTCCATGCCGTAGAGCTTTTCCAGAAGCATATTTTTCTGGGCCACATTGTATTTCAGCTTTTCTGCAAAGGTTTCCTTGTCCATAAGGTCGCACATGCGGATGCCGATACGGTTGATTTTGTCCGCATAGCACGGTCCGATGCCGTTCTTGGTGGTGCCGATTTTCCGGCTTCCCTTCCTTGCTTCCTCCGCTTCATCCAGGCGGATATGGTAGGGGAAAACCACCTGGGCACGGGTGGAAATCTGGAGATGGCGGGCGTCGATGCCCTGGTCTTCCAGCCGTTTCATTTCTTCCAGAAGGCTCTTGGGATCCACCACCACACCGGTGCCGATGATGCAGATGGTACCGGGGTACATGATACCGCTTGGCATAAGACGGAGCGGATATGCCTTGCCGCCGGTAACCACCGTGTGGCCTGCATTGTTCCCGCCCTGGGAACGAACCACCACGTCTGCCTTCGCGGCCAGATAATCTACAATCTTACCTTTGCCTTCATCGCCCCACTGGGCACCAATTACCATTGCTGTTGCCATTATTCATTCTTCCTTCCTGAATCGGAATTCCCACCCCATGTGATGGGAAGATTTACATGTACGCTTTTTCTCGCACAATTACGCCTATATTATACCATCTGAATGGAAATGGGGCAAAGTGATGGGCTGCCGGATTCAAAGGGTGGTGATAGCGGCTTTGGACACGCCTGTGGCGTGAGGGTTCATAGGGTTCAGAAGAGAATGTTCTTAAGATGGACCGGCCTGGCGGCCGGAAGGTTCTTAAGTTTGACGGCCTTTCAGGCCGAGGGTTGTGGATTGCCCTTCGGGCAATACTTATAAAGTCAGCGTTACGGATTTACCTTTCTGTGTCATATGACATGATAAGCACTACGATAATGAGCCACCTTCGGTGGCTTCCCCCCTTTGGTGCCTTACGGCACCACCTTCCCCCTGCTGAGCGGTGGGACTATAAAGATCTGAAAGGCAGTCTTCTCATAGTCGATTCTACTGTGCTCCTGTATAGGTGGCGCCAACCACCAAAAAGGGGGGATGCATTTTCTCGCCCGAAGGGCGGTTGTAAAGGTTTTATACAAACCGGCGCCTTCTATAAATTTAGAGGCGCCCACAACAACCCTCAGCGGCAGAGCCGCTGTCAAACTTAAGAACCCTCGGGGCGATAGCCCCGTCAAACTTTAGAACCCTCAAGCCCCATAGGGGCTTGTTCATAAACCTTATGGACGCCTTTGAGAATGCAGCCCACCGCCAGTAACGCAAAAAACTCCACCGCCAGGGTGGAGTCTTTCTTATTCTGCTACAACTGATACGTGGACGGTGCTGGTCACCTGCTGGTGTACCCATACTTCCACATCATATTCGCCCAGGGTCTTGATGGGGCTCTTCAGGCGGATATTTTTCTTTTCCAGCTTGAATTTATACTGCTTTTCCAGGGCTTCGCTGATATCCTTGCCGGTGACGGAGCCGAAAATTCTTCCGTCCTCGCCGCACTGGACCTTGATGACCACTTTCACTTTTTTCAGCTGGGCTGCCATGATGACTGCCTCATCGGCGGCTACCTGGTCCTTGAATACCTTGGATTCCTGACGCTGGGCAGCGGTATTGAGGTTGGCCTTGGTCCCTTCTACGCCCAGACCTTTGCGGATGAGCACGTTGCGGCCGTAGCCGTCGGAGACTTCTACTACGTCTCCTTTTTTACCCATTTTTTTGACATCCTGTAAGAGTACAACTTTCATTCTTTTTCCTCCTTTATTTGTTTGCGGACCTGTGCAATAATCACTTTCTCCGCATTTTCTTTATTTCCCTCTTTCCCCAGCTGGGCGCCGGCAACGGTCAGGTGACCGCCGCCGCCCAGGGCTTCCATGACAACCTGTACATTGACAGAGCCGTCGGAGCGGGCGGAAAGACAGAGTCCCTTATCGGTATGGTAAAACAGGAAGCTGGCCCGGATTTCCTTGATGGTGACCAGGTAGTCGGCCACCTGGCCTGCCAGAATCTGGGCTTCTTCCACATGATCCGGGCAGGAGGCAATGGCAATGGTGCCGTCTACGAGCTGCATGCCTGCCAGGATTTCCGCCTTGCACTTAATACTGCTGATATCTTCTTCAAAGAGGCGGTGTACCAGCTTCGTATCGGCGCCGCAGCGGCGTAGGAAGCTGGCTGCGTCGAAGGTACGGACGCTGGTCTGTACGGCGAAGTTCTTGGTATCCACCACAATGCCTGCATAAAGGCAGGACGCTTCCAGTTCATTCATTTCCTCTTCGCCGCCGTAGTACTGCACCAGTTCGCTCACCAGTTCAGAAGCTGACGAAGCAGAAGGTTCCATATAGGTGAGAAGGGTGCCTGTAATCATGGAGCTGGCTCTCCGGTGGTGATCGATGACCACCTTTTTCTTGGCCTTTTTCAGCACTTCCGGCGCTGCCGCCAGTTCCGGCACATGGGTATCCACCACGATGACCACCGTTTTGTCTGTCACCATGCCTTTGGCCTGACTTTCGTCGATAAGGAGCCCTTCCGCCACGCCGCTTCCCTCGATGGCTTCCACCATTTTGCGGCAGGTATCCCTTTCTTTCGAAAGGACGATATGGGTTTCCTTATGGGAAGACCGGGCCAGATGGGAGACGCCCACGGCAGCGCCCAGGGCATCGAAGTCTTCGTGGGCATGGCCCATGATGAGCACCATATCGGCGCCGTCGATGATTTCCTTCAGCGCCTGGGCCACCACCCTCACCCTGACACGGGTGGAGCTGACAGCCGTAGGCGACTTTCCGCCAAAGGCCCTGACATCCTTGCCGATGCGGACAATGGCCTGGTCACCGCCCCGGCCCAGAGCCAGGTCCAGCGATACCTGGGCTTCCTCGAACTGCCTTGCGAAGCTGTCTTCGCTCTGCACCACGCCGATGGACAGGGTGACAGGAATGCGGTTCACCGTATGGATTTCCCGGACCCTGTCGAGGATATCAAAATTTTCCTCCATCATGTCCGCCAGGGCCTTCTGGGAAATACAGGTCACAAAGTCGGTGGTGGAGTACTGTTTGATAAATCCGTCACGGCTGGAGAAATAGGAAAGCACCCTTTCCGTCACATCGGAGAGAAGGGCCGACTTTTCCATATCCGTCATATCCGCCGTCACTTCCGACACGTTATCGATGCGGATAATGCCGAATACCGGCCGGGCTTCGGTACATTCCTTCACCGCCACTTCCACATCCGTGCGGTCCATGAAGTAGAAAACCATGAAAGGCGACTGGGTGCCGCCGCCGATATCCACGTCGATAAATTTGTGAAATACCCGGAAGAACGTTCCCCCTGCATGGCAGTCAAACCAGCCGGTTTTCCCCCATATTTTGGAAATCTTCTGGCCAGTCACCAGGTTCTGGAAGCGCACCCCTTCCTGGGCATCCTTCCCTATCCAGTTCTTAAATACATTATTGGCCCACACAAGCTCCTTTTTTTCATCCATCATGGCAATGCCCACAGGCAGATTCTTCACGGCATACACCGTGCCTGCCGATACGCCGGCGGACAAATCGTCCAGGTACCGGGACAGTTTTTTCTCCTGATAGAAATCGCAGCGCTTGATATACACAATGCAACCTGCAATGATGATGAAAAGAAGAAGTCCCAGCTGCCAGTTCTGGGTAGAGAGCATAACCACTGCAATCAGCAGCAGCGCCAGCATAATACGGGATGTCTTTTTATACACCCAGATATCATTCAGCATTTTCTTCTTGTAACCTCGATTTCTGAAAACCGGTTCTATGGCGCCGGCTTTTGCCGGCCTACTCTAATCCTACTCGAAATAGGGAATGAATGCAAATGTATGTGTATGGACACGCCTTCGATGGGAGGGTTCATTGGACACACCTTCGGTGTGAGGGTTCTTAAAATGGACCGGCCTGACGGCCGGAGGGTTCTTAAGTTTGACGGGGCCTTTGGCCCCGAGGGTTGTGGTATCGCCCTCTTGGGCGATGAGTATGAAGTCAGCGTTACGGGATTGGCTTTCTGTGTCGTATGGCTTGGTAAACAGTCTGCTGAATGATCTGCCTGCGGCAGATATACCCTCTATCCGGCTGCGCCAGCCGCCCCCCCTTTTTTTATAATCTGCGGCGTCAGCCGCCACCGCCACCCTCTGAACCCTTTGAACCTTCTGAACCTTTTGAACCCGGGCCACAGAGTGGCCCATACAGCCGCTGCTCCTGTCTCTACTGGTAATTCCGCTTCTTCCTGTAACTGGCAGCCATGTCCGCAATGCCCAGGAACACCGCAAACATCTGGATGACACCGATGAAAGCAGAAAGGATCATAATGAACAGCCGGAGCGGTTTCATGAAGGGATAGCGGTGAGGCATCCACCAGAGCACCGACAGCCCCTGGAGCCAGAAAATGGAAACGCAGAGGGTGCCCAGATTGTAAGCCACATAGGACACCTGCTCCTGATCCTTGAAGAAATACTGGGCTGCCAGCACCAGAAGGTAAAGGCCCAGGGTGGCCTTTGGAAATTCCCACCGTTCAAAAGGAGGAAGATGGGGAATATCGGTAATGCCCATTTTCTTAAACACATGAGACCCCAGAGCCATGGAAGCCCAGGAGTAGAAAAAAGAAACAGCCACCAGCGTATAGGGCACCGATTTTTCCATGGCATCCATGAGGAACTCCACCTTTTCCTTCGCCTGGTCCAGAGCCTCGCCGCTATAGAAGGAAGGCAGCGTTTCCAGCATGCTGTCCCTGATCTGGGAAAGGCCTTCGCTGCCGAAAATCAGGCTGGGGAGCCCCAGGAGATAGAGGGTGGCCATGCCTTCCGCCACCAGGGCCAGAAGAACCACCACGGCGCCAGCAATCAGCGTCTTGGCGGCAGACACTTTAAACCGGTAGCATATACCCATGGTGACTCCCAGAAGGCCGAAGATGGCGCACACAAAGGCGGCGGACACCACGCCGAAAAAGGTGGAGTCCAGCACCAGCACACCGGTGGTTACCACAATGGACCATTTCACGCCTTCCTTCATGCCCAGATAGGCAATGGGAAGGGGAATCAAAAGGAAAACTACGGTAGAAAGAAGGGGCATGTAAAACCCCAGAAGGGAAAGCACCACTACCAGCGCCGTACACATACCGGCCAGCACAATGGCGTGATTGTCTCCGGAAATCCGATCGTTCATATAAAACTCCTTCATAAATATGATGATATAGATATTATATTTTACCACATTTACAGAGGTTCATGCAGAACATGCAAAGTCCCGCGCCCGTCAGGCCTTCTTCCCCTGCATCATACTGAGTGAAAAGGCTGAAAGCGCCTTAGAGCAGAATCCACCATGAGTATTCCCCCTTTTCCACTAAAAAAGGGGCTTTGAAGAAATGATTTACATTTTTCACAGCCTCTTTTTATGCTATATGTCAGACCTTTTCCCGGTCCGGCAGGCGCTCAGCAGGGCCCGCCTTTTTCCTATGCTTCCTGTTGTGCAGCATGGCATCAGCTCATCGGATTCCTTCTGCTCCTCTCTTTGTATGGCCGCTTAGGAAATCCTGTGAATCACGATGTGTTCTTTCACGGATCTCCTCCTTTATCCCGGATAGTCTGTTTTGTCCTTTTCCTCCGCTATCTTTGTATCGGCCGGTTTCTTCTTCTCTTTTCTTCCGATTTCCTCATCGGTATAGGAAATGGGAAGCAGCTGTGCTTCCTCAGCAGCGCAGGTAAAATGGTGTTCGCTCCAGTCTCCCAGTCCAATGAGCAGCAGAACAAGGAGCAGTATGATTTTCGTTTTCATGTCATCTTCCTCTCCTTTCAGATGTCTTGTCATAAGGCTTTATGAAACAGGGAAAACCAAAGGCAGCAGGCCGCCATCGGTGCCCCTATCCGCCCTATCAGGATGGAAAGCTGCTGTCATGAATTACCTGTCTGCCAGCGCTTCCTTACAGAAACGGAGAAACGCCTTCACCGCCGGCGTGCGGGGCACATCCCTCTTCCAGGCAATGGCGGTCTGGATGCGCCGCTCCGGATATAAAGGAATAAACTTCAGTTTCTTCTCGTCGTACATAGGCACGGCCCCTTCGGAAGACAGGGCACAGAAGCCTGATGCTTCCACGAAGAGTCCCGCATTGCCGCCCAGATTCTCTGTCACCGGGACGGTCATACTCTGGAACTCCTCCCCCAGCCAGCTGATGATTTCCTTTTTCAGCTTTTTTCTGCTGGGAAGAATCAGTGCCCGCCCGTGAAGATCAGAAGGCTGGATATGGTCTTTGAATGCGAGCACATCATCTGTCCGCAGGTAGACTCCCCACCGGGCATCCGGCCCCACAGGTATATAATCAAAGGCTTCTGTATCAAAAGGGCAGACCAGAATGGCCGCATCAATCAGGCCATGATTCATCCGTTCATCAATTTCATAGGTAGTCCCGGTGAAATAGTTGAACCGGACAAAGGGATGCTGTTTTTGAAATGCAAAAATGAGAGAGGCAAAACGCTCCGTCACCATCAGCTCTCCGCCGCCCACCATGATGCAGCCTCTCAGCTTTTTTTCGCTGGAAGAAAGTTCTTCTTCCGTCTTTTCCATGAGTTCCATCATTTCCTCCGCCCTTCTCCGAAGAAGATGACCCTCCTCTGTCAGAACGAGCCGGCGGTTTCCCCTTTCAAAAAGGTGAACGCCCGTCTCTTCTTCCAGCTCTGCGATCTGCCTTGACAGGGTGGGCTGGGTGATGTGGAGGCTTTGGGCCGCTTTGGTCATACTTCCCAGCCGGGCTGTCATCAGGAAATATTTCAATACACGAAATTCCATTTTCTATATCTCTCCTTTTATGATGTACCCAGAGCCGGTCTGCCGCTTCTCCATGCTTCGTTAATCACGGCCGCCATGTCCTGCTTGGCCCGCCAGTCGCCATGCAGGCCGTCTAATGCCAGGGACGGGGGCATGACCTCCATTCCTTCAAAGGGAGCCGCCGTATCAATATGCTTCCTGGTTCTGATAAAATCATTCACCCTGCGGAAGGAGGCCTGCCAGCCCTCAGCTGTAGGTTCCTGAAAGGCTCTGGCAATGGAGGCAGGATTGATGGGAGGCAGCGTGAGAAATACAGGAGTTATGCCGTGGGCATAGCTCATCATTTCCAGCGTTTCCAGGTCATGAATCACCTCTTCCGCCGGAACACCGGCGCGAAGGCTGTTGGTTCCTCCCATGATGAGCACCGTGCGCAGATGAAAGGGAACTACATCCTTTTCAAACCGTTCCACCATCATGGCACTGGTGTCGCCGCTTTGAGACAGATTCACCACCGGAAAAGACAGATAGGATTCATAGCTGTAGGCCCTGTCCGCCGGACTGAAGGACAGGTGGCCTCCGCCATGGCTGATACTGTCGCCAAAGACTCACACTGTCCAGCCATGTACATCCAGTGTCCTTTTCTGGGGAAGGCTCCAGATACCTACCGGATGCCCCTCCCGATCCAGTCCCCGCACCCTCCAGTAATACGTTCCTTTCCTGGGTGCCGGATCATAGAGATCAGTGAGCGTAGTAACCCCTGCATAAACGCGATACCGGGAAGGGGCATATCCATCTTCATTTTCCGGATACCGGCTGGTCACTTCTACTTCGTAGGAATCTGCTCCAGGAATGCCGATGTAGGAATATACGGGATACAGAAGAGCTGCTCCCTTCTCCCCTTCGTCATAGGGACGGGGAAGCGGCGCATAGCGATGAATGGGGACCAGGGACCCTTCCAGCCGGCGAGGCGCTGAAAAAGGCCCTGTGGGCTTCCCGTCCAAATCAAAGGGTCTCACCCTCCAGTACAGATGATCCTTTGTCTCTGCCTTCAAGGAAAGCGCCGAAGAAGAAACCATAATGCCCGGCACATACACCTTCGGCACATGGTACACCGCCTTTCCGGAAGGCTGCTCTTCATCCCAGGCCCCCTCTTCTTCTGCAATCTCTAGCTCATAACCGACGGCATCGACATTTTCATCCCAGGAAAGGAAATACATATCCCCTTCCTTGATTCCGGAATTTTCTTCCTGGTGATACACCGATGCATGGAGCTCCCGGGAATGTCCATAGTAAAAAGGAACTTTCTCTGCATTCATAACCATTGGAAGAGCTGCCAGCAGCAGTCCGGCAATCAAACAAATTCCTATCCTCTTCATGGTAGATTCCTCCTTTGTCTCTTTCTTCCTATGCCATCCAGAGGGGGGCTCTTTCGTCCCTCTCATCCTTTCTGCCCATATTCTAATATAGAAAGATTTAAATATCCAATAGTTATAGGCAATGTTCTCCTATGCCTTGTAAGCATGGGATGCTCCCCCTGTTTCTGATAAGAGCGTTCTGTTATCAGGCCATTGAATCCTTAGACCCAAAGGCCCGATGATCTTTGCCACAGGGCTTCGCCTCTCCATAAAATATTTCCCACCGCCCCTTCCCCCTTGTGCTATAATATGAGAAGCGACTATGGAACGGCTTTTTTTATTTTTTACATACATAATATTTACCATTATTTTTCTGCTTATTTCAAAAACATAGGCACCAAACAATTGAATAGGAGGATTTGAATCTTGGCAAAAGCTAGATTACAGATTATTCCCCTGGGAGGTCTTGGGGAAATCGGAAAGAACATGACTGTCTTCCGTTACGGCGACGAAATTATCGTAATTGATGCAGGCATGGCCTTTCCGGAAGAAGATATGCTGGGAATTGATATTGTCATTCCCGATTTCAGTTATTTAATCGAAAACAAGGATAAGATCAAGGCTATTCTGATTACCCATGGTCACGAAGATCACATCGGCTCTCTGTCTTATCTTTTAAGGGATGTATCGGCGCCGGTCTATGCCACCCGCCTCACCTGCGGCCTCATTGAAGGCAAGCTGAAGGAAGCCCATATTTCCAATTGTGATTTACACGTAGTTAAATCAGGAGATGAATTCAAAGCCGGTTCATTTAAATTCGGATTCTTCCATGTCTGCCATTCCATTCCTGATTCCTGCGGCATTTACCTGCGTACCCCCATCGGTACCATCGTCCACACCGGCGACTTCAAGTTCGATCACTCCCCGGTAGACGGCGAACAGACCGATATGTACAAGCTGGCCGAACTGGGCCACCGGGGCGTGCTGGTGCTCTGCGCCGACTCCACCAATGCCCAGAACCCCGGCTACACACCGTCGGAAGCCGTGGTCACCCGTTCTCTCATGGAAGCCTACGGCGAAGCAAGGGGCCGCATCATTCTGGCCACCTTCGCATCCAACGTATCCCGTATCCAGATGGCTGTGGATGCCGCCGTCCATTACAAGCGCAAAGTCTGCGTCTTCGGCCGCTCCATGGTGAATGTAGTGAATATTGCCCTGGAAATGGGCTACCTCACGGCGCCGGAAGGCACCTTCATCGAACCGGAAGAAATCAACCGGTACCGGGATGACCGTCTCTGCATTCTCACCACCGGCAGCCAGGGCGAACCTATGGCAGGGCTGTCCCGCATGGCTGACGGCAGCCACCGGCAGGTCACCATTCATGCCGGCGATACAGTCATTATCTCCGCTTCCCCGATTCCCGGCAATGAAACAAGCGTGGGACGCACCATCGACAGCCTGATGAAACTGGGTGCCCATGTGGTAACCAGTGCCACCACCAGGGTCCACGTATCAGGCCACGGCTCCCAGGAAGATCTGAAAACCATGCTTTCCCTGGTACACCCGAAATTCTTCATCCCTGTGCACGGCGAATACCGCATGCTCTGCAGCCATGCGGAACTGGCCGAAAGCCTGGGTGTCAAGAAGCAGAACATCCTCATCGGCGAAAACGGCTCTGTTTTCGAATTCACCAACCGCAGCGCCAAAATCAACGGCAAAGTACAGGCAGGCCCTGTATTCGTTGACGGCCTGGGCGTAGGGGATGTAGGAAATATCGTCATCCGCGACCGCCAGCAGCTGGCCCAGGACGGCGTAGTCATCGTAGTCATTGCACTGGAAAAAGGAAGCAACCAGGTCCTGGCAGGTCCGGATATCGTTTCCCGCGGATTCGTCTATGTACGGGACAGCGAAGCCCTGCTTACGGAAGCCCGGGACCGCATCGAATCGGTACTGGACCGCTGCGAAGCCGGCAATGTGACCGAATGGAATGCCATCAAAACCCAGATCCGCGATACCCTGGGCAAATATTTCTACGACCGCACCAAACGGCGCCCCATGATTCTTCCCATTATCCAGGAAGTGAAATAATCATCACCAATCCCCGCCCTGCCATGGGCGGGGATTTTTGTAACAAACCCTTTCCTGCCGCTATGAACCGCACTGCTGCCACGGCGAGTGGGGAAACTTTCCGCAAACAGTTTCCTGCCGCCATGAACCGCACTGGTGCCGCGCCGGACAGGAAACTTTCCGCCATCGTTTCCTGCCGCCATGAACCACAATCCTATCACACCGAGCCAGGAAACCTATTGAATTCCCAAGGAGTCCTGCCATGAGTACCAGTATCCCTTCCTTCTTTCCCTCCTTTGCCTGTAAGGCGGACAGAGGCCGCCACACCTGCTGCCAGAAATGGGAAATCGATATTGATGAAGACACTGCCCGCAAATACAGACATACCCCCGGTCCTCTGGGCGATGAACTTCGCGCATGGATGACCACCGGCGACGAAGGCAGCGCCTGCTTCCAGCTGAACCATCAGGGATACTGCCATTTTCTGAATGAAAAAGGGCTCTGCCGGCTCATTCTGGAAATGGGACCTTCTAGTCTCTGCCAGATCTGCCGGGACCACCCCCGGTTCTACAAATTTACCTACGACAGCCAAAGGGAGGAAGACGTAACCCTTGCCGGTACAGGGCTGGCCTGCGAAGAAACGGTGGAGCAGCTTCTGGCGGAAAAAGGGGACATGGTCTTTGCAGTAAAAGGAGAAAAAGGGCTCCTTTCCTTTGAAGACCTGCTGAGCCGCCTCTCCCTTTCCCTGCCCCGCTTCCTTTTTCATTTCCATACCTCTTTCCAAAAAGACCAGGTGCACCAGGTGCTGCAGCTTTTGGAGGAGACAAATCCCATTGACAGGGAGTGGACCGAGTCCCTTTCCTTCATGGAAGACCATGAAGAAGAACTCATCCGGGAAGCAGAACATCTCGCAGAAAACCTGCCGCCCCATTTCCTTACCAATCTGTACCGGTACATTTTCTACCGCCAGCTGGATGAATGCGAGGCCTACGACATAGAAGATGCCGCCCGCTACAGCAGCGAAAGCGTGACTTTCATCCTTCTGGAATATGCCAGAACAGGAAACCTCATCCGCTCTGTCACCCGATGGTCCGAGCAGGTGGAATACGATACGGAAAATGTGTACATCCTCCTGGACAACATTTGGACACACCTGCGGAGTGAGGGTTCATAGGGCTCAAAAGGGAAGGTTCTTAAGATTGACCGGCCCTATGGGCCGGAGGGTTCTTAAGTTTGATGGCCTTTCAGGCCAAGGGTTGTGGTATCGCCCTCTTGGGCGATTGCTTATAAAGTCAGCGTTACGGGATTGGCTTTATGGGTCATATGGCATGATACGCATGCTGGTGATTGACTCACTGCGTTCACCACCAAAGGGGGAAACTGCGGAATGGTACATGAAATATATGACTCTCTGTTTTTCCTCTCCATACTTCTCGTTTCCCCTTGAGGGGAATGCCTCGAAGAGGCAAAGGGTGTACAAGGCAGAGCGCCGATTTGACACCCCATCGCTATCCTGACCGCCAATCGGCGGCCTGTGTCATTTTTGTTTCTTACCCTTGGACACACCTTCAGTGTGAGGGTTCAGAAGGTTCAAAAGGTTCAGAGGGTGGCGGTGGCGGCTTCGCCGCAGATTTTAAAAATGGGATAGAAAAAAGACTGTGAAAAATGATTTACATGTTTCACAGTCTTTTTTGCTGCCTTTTTCAGGTCAAGCTGATTCTATTATTCTCCCATTTCCTGGAGTACATGGGCGCAGCGGGCGCAGACATGGGGATGAGCGGCATCGCTTCCCACATCGGGGGTCCGTTTCCAGCAGCGTTCGCATTTTTCCAGATTGCATACGGCTACGGAGCACTTCACGGTGCCTTCTTCATTGGAAGATGCGCCTTCCGGTGCTTTTTCGGTACCTTCTTCAATCTTTGCCTGGGATACGAGGCAGAAGTCGGCCAGTTCTTTTTCCATGTCCTTCAGAACCTGGAATTCATCGCCGTCGGCGTAGACGGTGACTTCGGCATCCAGCGGATGGCCGATGGTCTTGGCCTGTCTGGCTTCTTCCAGGGCTTTGGTGACTACGCTTCTGACAGCCAGCCGTTTCTTCCACTTTTCGTCCAGTGCTTCATCCAGATATTTCTCATTAGCTTTCGGCATGTCTGCCATATGGACGGACCATTCTCTTTCTTCCTTATTCGGGAGAGCCTGCCATAGTTCTTAGGAGGTGAAGCAGAGAACCGGTGCCACCAGGCGTACCAGGGTGGTAAGGATTTCATACATGGCGGTCTGGGCGCTTCTTCTCAGTTTGCCGTCCGCCTTTTCGGTGTAGAGGCGGTCCTTCAGGATATCCAGATAAATGGAGGACAGGTCCACGGTGCAGAAATTGTGCACTGCATGGTACATCACATGGAACTGGTAGTCGTCATAGGCTTTGAGAACCGTTTCCTTCACCTGTTCCAGGCGGAGCAGTGCCCAGCGGTCCAGTTCTTCCATATCTTCATAGGCTACGCTGTCTTTCTTCGGATCGAAGTCATAGAGGTTGCCCAGGAGGTAGCGGAAGGTATTTCTGATTTTCCGGTATACGTCGCTCATAGCCTTGATGATCTTGTCGGAGAGGCGTACATCGCCCTGGTAGTCCACAGAGGAAATCCAGAGGCGCATTACGTCGGCGCCATACTTGTTGATTACATCCTGGGGAGCCACTACGTTGCCTACGGATTTACTCATCTTGCGGCCTTCGCCGTCCATGGTGAAGCCGTGGGTGAGGACTGCCTTGTAGGGAGCATAGCCGTTGACGGCAACGGAGCAGAGGAGGGAGGAGTGGAACCAGCCGCGGTGCTGGTCGGAGCCTTCCAGATAAAGGTCGCAGGGATATTTCACGCCTTCCCATTCCTTGTGGGGATAGCGCAGGACGCCGTTCCAGGTGGAGCCGGAGTCAAACCATACGTCCATAATGTCCTTTTCCTTGTGGAAATGGGTGCCGCCGCAATGGGGGCATTTGAAACCTTCCGGCAGCAGTTCTTCTGCGCTATGGGCCCACCATGCATCGGTGCCTTCTTTTTCCACGATTTCTTCGACTTTCTTCATGGTTTCCGGTGTGATCACCCATTTGCCGCAGTCATCGCAGTAGAAGGCAGGAATCGGCACGCCCCAGGAACGCTGACGGGAAATGCACCAGTCCTGACGGTCGCGAATCATGTTGTACAGACGGTCATGGCCCCAGGAAGGAATGAAACGGGTATCATCTACGGCTTTCAGTGCTTTGTCCCTGAAATCATTGATGGATGCAAACCACTGTTCTGTAGCTCTGTAGATAATGGGGTTCTTGCAGCGCCAGCAGTGTGCATACTGATGGTGAATGGATTTCTTGCCCAGCAGCATGCCTGCATGAGCGAGAGCGGAAATGACAGGACCTTCTGCTTCCCAGATGGTCTTGCCTTCCAGGCCCAGACCGGCTTCAGCGGTCATATGGCCCTTTTCATCCACCGGGCAGATGATGGGCAGATCCAGCTTGCCCTTATTTCTGTAGTCCTGGCACACTTCAAAGTCGTCCACGCCATGTCCCGGAGCGGTATGAACGCAGCCGGTGCCGGCATCGAGAGTGACATGGTTGCCTTCCAGCACATAAGCCAGACGGTCCAGCAGGGGATGATGGAAGGTGGCCAGTTCCCATTCAGCGCCGGTCATTTCACGGCCCACAAATTCATAATCTTCCACCTTGCATTCTTCCAGCGCCTTCGGTGCCAGTTCCTTGTTCATGAGGTAGTATTCATCGGCTGCCTTGTTGTGTACCCATACATAGGTGAACTTCGGGTTCACGCAGATGGCTTCATTGGCCGGAATGGTCCAGGGTGTGGTGGTCCAGATGACGGCAAAGAGCTTGTCCTTCGGCACGCCTTCGGGAGCAAGGCCCTTCAGGTCCACTGCCGGGAATTTGACATAAATGGAAGGAGACTTTCTGTCTTTATATTCGATTTCTGCTTCTGCCAGAGCGGTTTCGCAGTGGGGGCACCAGTATACAGCCTTCTTGCCTTTGTAAATGTAGCCCTTGTTAGCCATTTCGCCGAAAACTTCCAGTTCCTTGGCTTCCAGATGGGGATCAAAGGTGACATAGGGATTGGCAAAATCGCCCACCACGCCCATGCGGATGAAATCGGCCTTCTGGATGGCAATCCATTTCTTGGCATAGGCCAGGCATTTTCTGCGAAGTTCCAGAGGAGTCATATTGGCCCGGTCTTCGCCGGAATCCTTCAGTACCGCATATTCGATAGGAAGTCCGTGGGTATCCCAGCCGGGAATATAGTTGGCTTCATAGCCGGCCATATGCTTGTAGCGGACAATGATATCCTTCAGTGTCTTGTTCAGTGCATGGCCGATATGAATCTTGCCATTGGCATAAGGAGGTCCATCATGAAGAACAAAAGTCGGTGCGCCGTCCTTTCTTCTCTTTTCCTGTCTGGCATGATAGAGGTCATGTTCCTGCCAGAAATCCACAAAGCCCGGTTCCTTCTTCGGCAGATTGCCGCGCATGGGGAAATCCGTCTGCGGCAGATGTAAAGTCTTGCTGTAATCCATTTCAATTCCTCCTATGGAAATCAGAAATTTCCAAAATAAAAAATTCCCGCCCGCAAGGGGCGAGAATTCATTTCCCGTGGTACCACCCTCATGACCTTCCGGCCACTTGGTACAGTTAACGATGTCCCGTCAGGGCTTTTCTTCCCTGAAGCTCCGAAGTGATCCTCTCGCAGGCTGAACGCTCCCTTTCACCAGACGGAAGCTCTCTTTGGAATCAATCCATGCGAAACGTCTTCATCCACGCTTGTCAGTATTTTTATATTTTACTTATCATAAAGCCATAAGTCAAGGGGATTTTGAAAAACCGCGCCTTTGTGGCGCGAGGGTTCAGAGGGTTCAGAGGGTTCAAAGGGTGGCGGATTGCCCTTCGGGCGTGAAGGTTCTTAGGATTGACCGGCCTGAGGGCCGGAGGGTTCTTAAGTTTGACGGCCTTTCAGGCCGAGGGTTGTGGTATCGCCCTTACGGGCGATGAATAAAAAGTCAGCGTTATGAGGGAGGGTTCTTAAGATGGACCGGCCCTATGGGCCGGAGGGTTCTTAAGTTTGACGGCCCTTTGGGCCGAGGGTTGTGGTATCGC